>Ga0180009_10001037_pt1 | contig 35004 bp, 26 predicted proteins | sample OS_PC_MetaG_FD_123537 | JGI IMG/M metagenome (GOLD analysis project Ga0180009, IMG submission 123537) | Groundwater microbial communities from the Aspo Hard Rock Laboratory (HRL) deep subsurface site, Sweden - OS_PC_MetaG | ecosystem: Environmental > Aquatic > Deep subsurface > Groundwater... | reverse complement strand
GATTGATTCTGAAAAAGTACGTTGTCTCCTTTGGTCAAATTGCTTTTTAAAAGATGATGTTGTTGCCATTTCTTAACTTTTTGATGGTCAAAAAGTGGTCAACATATTTCAGGCACTGACAATGTGGGCAACGGTTGGTGGAATCAAAATAATGCAACCTGAAACCTGTAACCTGCAACCTGCAACAGGTTTCATTTTTCAGTTTTCCCGGTAAACATACTCGTCGTATTCGAGCTCAAAACGAAGTTTGTGCTTAGATTCTTCCTGGGCCAGTCCAAGAAATAATTCTTTCATCTGGGAACTTTCAGCCCTATCGGAAAGTGTCATATAAAGTTTAAAAGCTGCTTTTTCTTTGTTCATGGCAACTATCAGGGCGTCCTGGTAAGTCATGTCGGGTGTAGGTTTTACATTAACCAGGAAATCTACGATCCGAAGATCGGCTACCTTTTCGGGTTTCATCTCATACAAACCTTCTTCCTTGACTTTGACAAGTCGCATCTTATGTGTTACCTCTTCTCCGGCAAACTCCTCAAACACTTTTCTCATATCATCGGAAGTAGCTTTAGAAGCAAGGCTGGTGTAAAAATCGACAGCCTTTTGTTCTTCATCGATGGCAAAATCCAGAATATCGTCAATTGATTTGAATTCTCTCATGGTCAATAATTTTTACTTAACAAGAAATGCTTTATTGAAATCTTCTTCGAATCGTTTTACAACATAATCGCAACCGTAGTTAAAGATGCGGAAATCGTTATCTTTTGCAGTATAAATGAGGGGATAGCTCATTTCCTGCTTTACCGGCAACAGGCTTACAGCTTCCTGGAAAATATCCTTCGCGTCTGGTTCCTGCTTGATACCATATTCATTAAGCAAACGAACCAATTGCTCTAATGAGGTTACCTCAGTTTGAGGAACAAATACTGCCTCGAAATCCTGTATGCTCCTTTGAGTATTCGTGAAGCTGCCTCCAATCTCTACCGGGAACGAAGCGGGTAGTATGAGGTCCGCATGACGGGCCGTTTCGGTCATGAAATAATCCTGTACTACTACAAATTCCGAAACCGATAACCAACCGGCAACCTGTACTTTGTTTATAGCACATCCGAGTGGGTCTTCCCCAAAAATGAATACATTCTTCAGTTTTCCTGATTCAAGTGAAGTAAATAAAGTACTTTGTCCGTTTTCCGGGAAGGAATCAACACCCCATTTTTTCATCATTCTGGCTTGCTGATCGGCATCCGTAACAGATACACCGCCAATCCCGATGGAAGGCCGGATACCCATGTTGAACAAACCTTCGGCATTGTTCTTCTCCTTTAATGAAATGATACCGCAGGAAGTCTTGCCCAGTTTACCGGTGATGAGCGAAAGATTGAACAGTTCCCGGCAGGCATTGGCCGACAATTCCTTCTCGGAGAATACCACAACAGCATTCATCTGGTTATTGATCTCCTTGGCAAACTCCACAACAAGATCCATATAGGGAACACCCGACTTTTCCACAAGCTCAACAAAATTCTCCTGGAGAAGGGCTTCCTTATACTCTTCAAAGCCGGTACAGTTATCTTTTAAAAACATGCCGTTTTCGAAGTGGTTGGCAACGAGGTAATAATTCAGTGCTTTGATGAAGTGATAGTAGGACTTAATCTCAACAACCTTATCCACCTTATGTTTCATGCGGCTTTCCGGATGTATGGTCACAAGGTCGACCGGTATCCCTTTCCGGATCCGGGCATTATTGATGATAAAACCAGGAACCGCGTTATCCATATTTATTTCGGATCCAATAAGGTATATCTTGCTTGCACCCCTGATCTGATCAAAAGGAACGTTAGCCGTGGAATTCATCTGATATCCATCCCCGCGGTTCAGGTAATGGAAACTTGAAATATTGTTGGTTTTCAAACCTGCACGGGCAAGTTTTTGAATAAGATACAATTCCTCATTGGTAAGCCTGGCGCCTGCAAAGAAGGCATTCTCTCCCGGCAGGCAGCTACTGGTCCTTTCGCGGATTATTCTCACCGCCTCGTCCATTTCTATCTCTTCGAAACGTCCGTTGATCTTATAAAGAGGTTTCTTAATCCGGTTCCGGTCGTTCATGAAATGATAACCGAATTTTGGAAAACGGCAGATGTTCCCGTCCGTATTGACAAGCCCATCGTTTCCTGTTACCCTCATCACGAACTGGTTTTTGTGATGATATGTAATGCTGCATCCTATTGAACAATAATTACAAATAGTATCAGCTTCAGTCGTTTTAACCGGACCTGGCTTAAACAATACATGTTCGGAAATGGCTCCGGTAGGGCAGGTGCTGATACACATCCCACAGCTCTCACAGGATGTATCCTGCAGGGAATCTCCAAGGGCAGGAGCAACATAGGTTTCATATCCCCTGTTGATGAGGCCTAAAGCATCGGCTCCTACTACATCGCGGCAAATCCTGATACAACGGGAACAAAGTATGCACTTATTGTTATCAATCTCTATATATGGATGCCGGAAATCCACCCGATACTCCTTAAATTCCCCGGCAAAATGATTCTGATTCGCTTCATAATGCGTGGAATACTTTTTAAGATCACATGTGTAAATCTCGGTACAACCACATTCCAGACATCGTGCCGCTTCGTGCTTAGCCACATCCTCGCCGGCATAACCCAGTTCCACCTCCTTGAAATTATTCCGGTCTTCAGGTGGCAAAGTAGGCATTTCCTCCCTGCTTTGTTCAGGAAAGTGACCGATATAGTCTTCGGAAACCTGTTTCTTGAAATGTTCTTTACGACTGATAAATTCCTTCTTCATGGGAACAACTTCCATCCCATTCAGATAAAGGTTACAACTGTGTGATGCTACCCTTGCCTGCCCGATGGCCTGGATAAGGGTGGCAGGACCTGTTACACCGTCACCTGCCGCAAACATATTTTTAATTCCCGTTTGTAATGTATGGTGATCCGCCTCAATATCTCCCCAACGATTTGCCTTCAGCTCACTTCCATTCTTATAACAGCTGTTTACGTCATCAAGAAAGTTTATCTCAGTTTTTTGACCAATGGCAGCCAGGATGACATCCACCTCCAGATCAAAATCTGAATCCGGAATTGGAACAGGACGGCGTCTTCCGGAAGCATCGGGTTCGCCGAGTTCCATCTTAAGACAAGTTATCGATTTTACCTTCCCTTCCTTATCCTTGTTAACCCGTGTAGGGTTAGTAAGAAACAGATATTCCACACCTTCCAGCTTCGATTCGTGAATCTCGATCGGATTGGCCGGCATTTCCTTTTCCGTACGACGGTAAATAACGTAAACTTTACCGGCACCGCAACGCAGGGATGTACGGCAACAGTCCATGGCAGTATTCCCGCCTCCTACAACAGCAACATTTTTTCCTGAAAAATCATATTTTGTACCATTCAGTTCCATGCTTTTCAGGAAGTCTATCCCTGAGAATACATTTTCGGCATCATCACCTTCGCAACCGATCAGGGTTCCTTTCTGAGAACCGATGGCAAGAATATATGCATCGTATTTATCCTTGATATCCTTAAATTTCAGGTTATCTCCAAGCCTTTTTTTATAGGAGATTTTCACTCCCATCTCAGTGATGTTATCAACTTCTTTCTGAAGCAGATCATTGGGCAACCTGTACTCGGGAATACCATAACGGAGCCAGCCTCCGGCTTTTGGACCGGCCTCGAAGATATCTACCTGATGGCCTTCTTTCTGCAGGAAGAATCCACAGGACAAACCGCCGGGACCGGCACCAATCACAGCAACTTTTTTCCCCGTTGATGGTTTTACATCAGGTTTCCACTTGTCGGGAGATTCAAGGTCATAATCCGAAACAAACCTCTTGAGGTAATCTATCCCAACCGGGGCACCTTCATTTAGAAGATTCCTGCGACAGGCAACCTCACATGGCCTTACGCAAACCCTTCCGCAAATGGCTGGAAGAGGATTGGTTTCCTTTATCAGGGCTACTGCTTCATGATACTGCCCTTTTTCAATATGGGATATATATCCCTGAACATCAACTCCGGCGGGACAAGCCTGAGTGCAGGGGCCAAGGCAATCAGCGTAGTGATTACTCAAGAGCAGTTCCAGGGCAGTCTTTCTGGCCTTATGGATACGGTCGTTATCGGTCTCTATGCGCATCCCTTCGGAAATCTTTGTTGAGCATGAGGGTTGAAGCCCCCTTAAGCCTTCGATTTCCACCACACAAACATAACAGGAAGTATACGGTTCGAGACGGGGATCATGGCATAGTGTCGGTATTTCAATACCATATCTTGCTGCCAGGTCAAGAATCGATTCTCCCCTGTATCCCGTGATGATCTTTCCGTTTAAAATGACATTTACTTGTTCACTCATTTTTGAAGAGTCTTATTGTTTTGGTTTATGATAGTATGATGGCATCAAACTTACATTTCGAGTAGCACATGCCGCATTTAATACAAACATCCTGTTTTATAAAATGAGGTTGTTTCCGGTCTCCTTCAATGGCATCCACCGGACAATTCTTTGCACAAACCGTACATCCGGTGCATTTATCCGGATCAACCGTATAGGTCAACAATGCTGTACAAACCAGAGCCGGGCATTTTTTATCACGGATATGAGCTTCATATTCATCCCGGAAATACCGGATAGTGGTAAGAACCGGATTTGGCGCCGTTTGTCCCAATCCACAAAGCGAATTGTCTTTGATCTGGTACGACAGTTCTTCCAGTTTATCTAAATCTCCTTCTTCTCCTTTGCCTTCGGTGATCCTTTGCAGAATCTCCAGCATCCTTTTCGTACCTACTCTGCAAAAAGTACATTTGCCACAGGATTCTTTTTGGGTAAATTCCAGGAAAAACTTGGCAACATCAACCATGCAGGTGGTTTCATCCATCACAACCATACCTCCCGAACCCATGATGGCCCCGGTAGCATTAACAGAATCATAATCAACGATAGTATCGGCAAGATACTCAGGGATACAGCCTCCGGAAGGACCACCCATCTGGACGGCCTTGAATTTCTTATCATTTTTGATCCCACCGCCCAGTTTAAAGATAACATCGCGGATACTCATGCCCATTGGAACTTCCACAAGTCCTGAACGTTTGATTTTTCCGGCAAGGGCAAACACTTTTGTGCCTTTACTTTTTTCGGTTCCGTATTTGGCGTATTCTTCGGCGCCGTTCAGGATGATCCAGGGAATATTGGCAAAAGTCTCAACATTGTTGATATTGGTAGGCTTTTTCCATAAGCCGGATGCAGCCGGAAAAGGCGGCCTTTTGCGAGGCATTCCGCGTTGTCCTTCCACTGAAGCAATGAGAGCGGTTTCTTCACCGCATACAAAAGCTCCTGCTCCTTCCTTGATATAGATATCGAAATCAAAATCGTCCATCCCCAGGATGCCCTTGCCGAGATAACCTTTTTTCCTGGCCTGTTCAATAGCAATATTCAAACGCTTGATGGCCAGAGGATATTCGGCCCTGCAATAAATGACGCCTCCGGTAGCTTCAATGGCGTATGCACCAATGATCATACCTTCCAGCACTGCATGAGGATCACCTTCAAGAAGGGAACGATCCATGAAGGCTCCCGGGTCTCCTTCATCAGCATTGCAAATGATATACTTTTCGTTAGCTTTATTGTTGTTGGCAAATTTCCATTTTAAACCTGTCGGGAAACCGCCACCGCCGCGGCCACGCAATCCTGAAGACAGTACCGATTGTATCACATCAAGCCTCGACATGCGCTGACCTGCAATCTTTTTCAACGCACGGTACCCGTCGCGAGCTTCATATTCCTCAATACTCTCCGGGTCGATGTATCCGCAATTACGTAACGCAATCTTTACCTGATCCTTGGTGAAGGTTGTGTCAACAGTCTCATACAGATCCGTATGCACAACGTATTCCTTCACAGGACTATGTTGCCCGATATGCTTATCAATAACCTCTATGATCTTCTCCTCATCAAGATCACCATAAAGATATGACCCCGATTCATCCAGGATCTCCACCAGGGGCTCCCTGTAACACATCCCGATGCAACTGGTTTTTTTAAGCTCGAAGTCGAGATTCTCTGCTTCCTGCAAAGCCTTGATCTTATTGTAAACCTTGGCAGCTCCTGCAGCGATCCCACAACTCCCCAATCCTACGATTACTTTAGTCTTTTCCATTGACATTCTGTGATTTTTTCGTGATTATGGTTACATGGATCCTAATTACTTTCCCGGATTTTTATATTCTTGATAATCTTGACAGCCTCGGTGCCGGTAAGCTTGCCGTAAGTTTCTTCCCCTATCATCATAACCGGTGCAAGCGAACAACAACCCAGACAGGCAACCGATTCAAGCGTAAATAATCCGTCTTCCGTTGTCTCACCATCACTGACCTTCAATGCCTCCTTGAGTGAATCAGTGACAGCCTTGGCATTCTGAACATGGCATGCAGTGCCGTGGCATACCTTGATGATGTGTTTGCCCACCGGATTCAGACGAAACTGCGCGTAAAAAGTGGCTACTCCATACATATCGCTCAACTCAAGGCCCGTTTCTGCCGCGAGCTTTTCAAAAGCTTCCCTGGGTATATATCCGTATATACTCTGTGTCCCCTGGAGAAGAGGAATCATATTCCCCTTTTTGCCCTTGTATTTCGCAATAAGATCATCCATGAGAGATAAGTCCTCCGAACCGTTTTTCCTTATTTCCAGTTCCGGATTGATTCGTGTAATTCGCATCTTTATTGGTTTTTATAGGATGGACAAAATTATATAAACTTTCTTCCTTTAAAAATGAAGCAAATCAATTTATATATGATCTAAATAGTCTTTATAAAAGACTAAATAAGAGCGAGATAACTAGAAAGACCAGGAACAAATAGAAATAGTTTACTCCCTGATTCACTGAAACTTACTTGTTAATTAAAAAACAAGAGTTTACCCGGCTTTAACACTTTTTTTCTTCTGTGTTTTCTGAGTCAGTTTTTCGTGCATAGCTCGGGCAGCAATCCTTCCGGCCCCCATAGCTTCAATCACGGTTGCAGATCCCGTAACGATATCTCCTCCTGCATAAACATAAGGGATACTTGTTTCATTGGTTTCAGGATTTACATTGATATAACCCCATTTATTTACTTCAAGGTTGGGAGTTGATTGAAAAATAATGGGATTGGGGCCGGTACCAATAGCTACGACGGCCATATCGCATTCAACCACAAAGTTGGAGTCTTTCACAGGAACGGGTCTTCTTCTTCCGGTTGCATCGGGTTCTCCAAGTTCCATCCGGATACATTCGATGGCTTTAACGGCATTGTTATCTGTTCCTAAATACCTGACCGGATTGCTAAGCAGTTTGAACCGGATCCCTTCTTCTTCGGCATGATGGACTTCTTCGGCTCGGGCAGGAAGTTCATGCCTTGACCGGCGATAAACAACGGTCACTTCATTGGCGCCCGTCCTTTTGGCCGTCCTGGCACAATCCATGGCAACATTACCTCCACCAACAACTACGACCTTATTACCTCGTGGTTTGGGTGTATCGTATTCCGGGAATTTATAGGCTTTCATCAGATTCATCCTGGTAAGATACTCATTTGCCGAAAAAACATTCCCCAGGCTTTCCCCTTCAATATTCATAAATCTTGGAAGGCCGGCCCCAACGCCAATGAAAACTGCGTTGAAATGCTCGAGCAGTTCTTCAATGGTAAGAATATTTCCGATAACGTGATTCAGTTCAAAGCGAACACCCATTTCCTTCAGGTAATTAATCTCGAACTGCACAATGGATTTTGGAAGACGAAACTCCGGGATGCCGTATGTCAATACACCTCCGGTTTCATGGAGAGCCTCGTAAACAGTAACATTATAGCCCAGTTGGCGCATATCCGAAGCTACGGTGAGCCCACCCGGACCAGATCCTATCACCGCAATGCTCATGCCTATATTATCCTTGACTATCGGGACTCTTACCAGATCCATCTTTCGTTCAAAATCAGCGACAAATCTTTCCAGCCTTCCAATAGCAACAGGTTTGTCTTTATAACCTAAAATGCACTTTGATTCACACTGGCTTTCCTGCGGACAAACCCTTCCGCATATTGCCGGGAACACATTCCTTTCTTTGATTTTCTTGGCGGCTTCATCGAATTTTTCCTCGGCAACCAGCGCAATAAACTCAGGAATTTTCACATTCACGGGGCAACCGTCCACACATCCCGGATTTTTACATTGAAGGCAACGGCCTGCTTCCAGCAAAGCTAATTCTGTAGTATAACCATACGGGACTTCCTGGAAATTATGTACCCTCAGTGTCTGATCCTGTTCCGGCATATCCTGGCGGGGAATCTTTAATTTAATATTCCTTTCATCCCTTTTCGTTAATCCATGCCATTCACAACCATATTTTGTACAAAGGAAAAATGTGATCAACCTTGACAGGGCGGAAACCGTTACTTCGGCCACAGGAGAGCCACATTCTGCACAATTGATATCGGTATGGATCAGGCTCTTACCACAATGCGGACAAAGAAAATCATCCACGTTTTCCCCTGCCTGGATAGGGAGTGTGGTTTCTATTTCAAACACATCAAGATAGGGGCTGAGATACAAATCAAAAGGTTCACCTTTGTAGATGGATTTGAAATGGATCTGCTTCTTGTCCTTATTCTCAAAATTCAATGAATTTTTGCAATGTGGGCAATAAGTCTGAAGGTAGGTTTTAAACTTCAGGTATTTAACATTCGGATCGAGCATAGAAATTTGGATTATCGGATTGAGAAAAGCAATGAATCTTTTTCATCTTTCAGGTAGAGCGAATTCCTTTTCATCAGTTCGTCGAAATCAACTTTATAACCATCGAAATCAGGCCCGTCGACACAACAAAACATGGTCTGGTCATCCACTTTTACCCTGCATCCCCCACACATGCCCGTCCCATCGATCATGATAGGATTCAGGCTGACCATTATCGGAATAGTATATTTTTTGGTAAGGTTTACCACGTTTTTCATCATGATAATCGGCCCGATTGCATATACAAGCTTTATATCATATCTTTCATCGAGGTACTTCTTCAAAGGATCGGTTACAAAACCCATCTGCCCGTAGGAGCCATCATCGGTTGTAATAACCAGTTCATCGCAAATCTGTGTCATCTCATTCTCCAGGATAAGCATATCCTTTGAGCGTGAACCCATGATTCCAATTACATAATTACCCGCTTCCTTGAAGGCTTTGGCTACATGATGGAGGATAGCCACCCCGGTACCTCCGCCCACCATTATTACTGTACCAACATTTTCCACTTCTGCAGGTTTTCCAAGCGGTCCTACTACGTCTTTTATAAAATCACCTTCCTTCAGAGAACGCATTAAGGCCGTTGTCTTACCAACGACCTGAAAAATGATGGTGATTATCCCGGCAAAGGAATCTTTATCTGCAACTGTAAGGGGGATTCGCTCACCGGTTTCATTGACTCTTATAATGACAAACTGGCCGGATTTGATCTTTGCCGCTATTTTCGGGGCCATGATATCGAAACGGATGATCGTTCCCATGGCCATTTCTTGTTTTCTTACAATCTGAAACATAATGTTGGATTTAGTTTTACCATTCCATACTGTCTCCCAGCCGGATATCATATAGGTCATCCTTGCTTAACCCGTGCCACCGGCATCCTTTCTTGGTACAAATGAAAAAATCGATCAGCTTGGTACGCGCGGTAACGGATATCTTTGCAACAGGCGAACCACATTTCTGACAACGATGCCCCGTGTCGATCAAGCTTGTGTTGCAATGGAAACAACTCAGGTCATTAACAACCTTGTCTTCAGGCAGAAATATCGTTGATTTTGACGTAAATACGTTCAGGTATGGGCTCAGCATTAAAATCCCTTCCTCTCCATTGGTGATCTTTAGTTTAAGCATTTCGTCTTCAATGAGACTTTTCTTGCAAATCGGACAATACCCATGTAAAAATGTTCCTGATTCTATGATTTCCTTTACTTCATCCCGCTTTTCCGGCTTTTTCTCAGGGGCGCTATAGGAATGTTCCAGGAAATGCTTCCCTGCATATCCATACTCCTGGTATAAACGTTTCATGGCTACGGAAAGGTCTTCAAACTCAACGAAGTGATTCTTACACCCGCTTCTGGAGCAAAAAGAAACCTTACCTCCCATATCAAGGTAAAGAGGAACCATATCGGCACCGCATGTGAGGCATTCAGTTTTTGATGTGATGTGTTTACTGCAATGCGGACAATTGAAGCGGGCAATTTCACCACGGGGCATCTCAATATCCGTATCATAATTATAACTCCCATAAATAGAACTAAGCCATATATTACCCTTTTTTTCCCCAATATCGATATGCATAAAAATGCTGGGCTCATTGTCTACCATGTGGTCATAATCCATCAGGGAAGTTCCACACAAGGGACATTTCAGTTTTAGTGAAATGAAATCATACATCGTACTGTCGTTTTTTAGTTTATTACACAATAATAATAAAAAAAATACAGGGATAAACAAGGCAAACATATGCCCGGAACATCACATTTACCGATTGCCATCAACCTGAATACTATTGTTTTGTGATTCAATTCAATAGCACAGGAATTACAAAATAATTTATAGTGAGTTTAAATTATTTCAGTGTGATCACCGAAATCCTTTTTCTTCCATCCATTCTTACAACCAATGGATTCCGGAAACGAACATGCCGAAAATACCTTGTTTCTTCAATAAGCTCCTGATTATCTAATAGTTCGTAACGTACATAGCTCTTCGACACTTCCGGCTGAACGGAAAAGTAACCTACGTTCATTGATGTAACATTGTGAAAGAAATGTGAGCCGGAGGATGCATCCAACGGAAAGTCTTCCAGGCTGGTTTCCACGATCACTTTTGCAGAGGATATCTGTGGCCAGGCAACCGGGATTCCGATCCAGCGATCCCGCGTACCCCAGCGGCCAGGTCCTATCAGGATATATTTCCTCTTTTCAGCGTGCATCTTGGTATTAAGGCGGTTGATTTCCTCAACCATTTCCATCGTTTTGGTTTTGTCAAAACGGTTCCTGTCAATGTAGATCACATCCGATATATCTTCAATTATTCCATTGCCCATTCCTTTTTCAGAAAAAAGCAAAATATCGTCATCATGGATCTTATCAAGATTCACGTTGTAATCCAGCGCATTCCCCAGTAAAGGCTTTATCTGTAAAAGATAGAAAGAGGCTTTGTATTGCCGGTCTTTGTTCAGGTCAACGGCAAATTCTATTTCAACAGGACAGCCCATTGCTTCTTTCACTACATCCAATACTACTTCCAGGGTCTCAGCCAGGGGAATGTATTTATATTTTAATACATCGGCGAAATTAACAATTCTGGGGCCGGTGGCATTCAATCCGGGTACAATGCGGTTGCTCTCAGGATCGTAAACGGATGCACAATGCTTAAGCGTTCCATGCCTCTCTGCAACATCAATATCAATTCGCGCTAATCCTGCCGTATCCCCTTCCATCAAATCCGGATTTTTCTTCTTCATATCAACAGCAAAGAACTCAACCTGCGAATTTTTATATGTATCCTTTGGTGAATTAATCTCTAGATCAGGGTATTTGGGCGAAAAACGATATGCCTTTTCCCCTTCAACAACATATTTCCCAAGACCCAGGGCCAGAATACCAAATCCTTCTTCCGGCTTCATGTGAGAAACCGGATAATAATTAAAGGATTGAGCGACCCCGCTGATGTGCGGATAAAAATAATCCCCGTATTGCGAACCCACAACTTCCTGAATTACTACCGCCATCTTCTCCTCCTCAATCCTGTAATCTATGGCCTCTACATATCCCCTTGCAACATTGGAATAAGTGGATGCATATACCAACTTGATGGCATTGGCAATTTGCTCCAGCCTTACTCTGGCATCCGGATGGTTGTTCGGCAAAAGATAGGTCTCAAAAATCCCGGCAAAGGGTTGCATCAGTGAGTCTTCAAACAACCCGGATGACCTGATTGCAAGCGGTTTGCGGATTTTTTCCGTAAGCACCCTCAGACGCTTCATCAGGGTATCGGTCAACTCCGCTTTCAGGAATACCCTCTTGATCTCATCGTAATCCTTTTCGTTGATCACGAAATCCAGTAATTTATTCCTGAAAAGAAAATATTCAAACTCTTCTGTCCCTATCAAAGAAGTTTTTGGTGACCGGATATGAATGCCCGGAACATACTTGCTGAAATCATAATTGTAGATCAGGGAATTTATAAATGCTACTCCCCGGCCTTTCCCGCCAAGCAACCCCTCCGATAAACTCACTACATTGCTTTCATCAGAAATCTCCTGCGCATCGAAAGGCACGATCTTCCCTTTATCCTGTTCATTCCTGAATTTCGTGATGATTTGTAGCATATAGTTACGGATTTCCTGAGGACTGGGAAAATCCGTCACCTTATGCGGATTCAGAATCTTTGCTGCCTGGATTTCCCCACGAGCCATTAACCAGAGAGAGAAATGGTTTTTCCTGGCATGGTAAAGAAGTGATTCGTCAGGAATGGTTTGTAACTGCTTCTCAAATTCTTTCAGAGATTTGGCTATGGCTATCTGTTTTCCCTGTGTGTTCCTGTAAACAAAATTCCCAAACCCCAGGTAATGAGTGATAAAACTCCGGAAATCCTGGGAAAGATTATCGGAATTCTTGTTAATGAAAGTTGCCTTGAGTTCGAATGCTTTTTCCGCATTACTTTCATCGGAGGATTGGATTATCGTGGGTAGTTCCTTGGTATTTACCCTGGCATAATTTACCAGTTCAAATCCCGCAGTTTCCAATTGCTTCCCGTCTTTTTCAAACTTAACATCGGTAATGAGGCAAAGAAGATACTCCTTATATTTTTCGATGATCCTTACAGCCTCCTCATAACTTGATGCAAGCAGTATCTTTGGCCTTGCCCGCAGCTTAAGTACCTTATACAATTCATCCGTACTCACATCGTCTATGATCCTTTTGGTTTGTTCCAGGACGATGTTATACAGCATGGGAAGATACCGGGAATAATATTTGGGTGAATCCTCAACCAATAAGATCACCCTTACAAGCCCAATTTCCGTGTCATTCTCCACATTGATCTTGTCTTCAACCAGTTTTATCATGGCAAAAAACACCTGGGATTCTCCATTCCAGACAAAAACCTTATCTATATGTTTTGTAGCGGCTTTTGTATTGCTGACATACTCCAGGTCGCTGTTATTATTAAGAAGCAGAAAAACAGGGATATAAGGAAATTCTTTTTTTATGGTACAACTTAATCCAATGGGCGTGTGTTTATCGGCTCCCATCATAAGTATTACCATATCGAAATGACGGTTTCTAAGGTGTACCATGGCTTCTTCCATCGATGACACTCCGGTGATCCTGGGGATGGAGGTTAGATTGAGCGAATGGTATTCTCCCAGTACATGTTCTGAGAACCTTCCTTCTTTTTCTATGCTGTATGCATCATAAAGATTTGCCACCAGAAGTATCTCTCTTACCTTGAAAGGCATAAGGTCGTGATAAATATCGCGGTCGTAATTGCTTTTGTTCAGGAAGCGTTGCAGCAACCGGCGGCTATGACTTTGCTCTGAAAGGGATTCCTCAAACTCCGTGTAAAAATCCTTTCGCTTCCGTTGACCAATATACCTCGATCCGGCTTCACTGTTCAAATAACCGGTTATCAGCCCTGCCAGGTTATCGATCAGATGTCTCTCCTCCTTCAGGAAAGGACCTTCATCCAGATCCTGGAATTTCTTGGTGTAAAAGATTTCCAGAGTCCCTTTTTTCCCCTCTATTGTTTCGAACATCTGCTGCATAACCCAGGATGTTTCAAGGAAACCATTGGACTTGTATTCCTTCCCATCAAACCGGATTCTTGCGACAGTATACTCAGGATACTGCCAGGCCGGTGGCAGTAACTGGCATACCTGCTGGAGCGTTTCTTCAACAGGCTTTTTTTCTTTTAAAATCTGGGTTGTCTGGTTGATGGCAGCCAGTTCCTTCAACCTTTCAATGTTCTCGGCCCTTAGTCGCTGATAGGCGTGGTTAGGTTCATTAGTTTCTTTCATCCGGGCAGTGTTTTCAATGTTTGAAATTCAATTTATAAAATTACTATAAATATTTCAGGCCGGAATTTATTCCTTCTGACATTTTTTCAGATAAAAAGTGTAAACGATATAACATCTTTCAAAATATTTTAGCTAATATTGTCGACGTTTTGGCTATTCATTTATTAATTAATTATTTAAATAAACATTGAAGTTATGGCAAACAGTGCTTATGAAGCTTTAGTTAAAGAATTCATGGCAAAAATCATCGCCAAGAATCCTGCTGAGATCGAATTCCATCAGGCCGTGGAAGAGGTAGTCACCACCCTGGTTCCTTTCATCGAAGAAAATCCGAAATACAAGGCTGCAAAGATCCTTGAAAGGATTTGCGAACCTGAACGTGTAGTGCTCTTCCGTGTACCGTGGGTTGACGACAAAGGTGAAGTCCAGGTCAACAAAGGATACAGGATTGAGATGAACAGCGCTATTGGCCCTTACAAGGGTGGCTTGCGTTTCCATCCTACCGTAAACCTTGGCATCCTGAAATTCCTTGCTTTTGAGCAGGTATTCAAGAACAGCCTTACCACATTACCTATGGGTGGCGGTAAAGGCGGTTCAGATTTCGACCCGAAGGGAAAATCAGACAATGAAGTGATGCATTTCTGCCAAAGCTTCATGACAGAGCTTTTCCGTCATATCGGACCCAATACCGACGTTCCGGCCGGCGATATCGGCGTTGGCGGAAGAGAGATCGGGTTCCTGTTTGGTCAATACAAAAGACTGAGAAATGAATTCACCGGAGTTCTCACCGGTAAGGGAAGAGAATGGGGTGGATCTTTGATTCGTCCGGAAGCAACCGGTTACGGCGCTACCTATTTTGCTGAGGAAATGCTGAAAACCCGTGGCGATAGCATGAAAGGCAAGATCGTTGCCATCTCCGGCTCAGGAAATGTAGCCCAATACGCTACTGAAAAGGTTACCCAGATGGGCGGAAAGGTTGTAACCCTCTCCGATTCCAATGGATATATTTACGATCCCAAGGGTATTGATGCTGAAAAACTCGAATTCATTATGTACCTCAAAAACGTAAAACGCGGAAGGATCAAGGAATATGCCGATAAATACGGTGCAGAATACGTTGAGGGTAAACGCCCGTGGCACGTTAAATGCGATGTGGCCATGCCTTGCGCTACCCAGAATGAGGTCAATGGTGAAGAAGCCAAAATGCTGATCGCCAATGGTTGTTATGTTATTTCCGAAGGAGCCAACATGCCATCCACTCCGGAAGCCATTGAAGTCTATCAGAATGCCAAGATCCTTTACGGTCCTGGTAAAGCTGCCAATGCTGGTGGTGTTGCCGTTTCAGGCCTCGAAATGAGCCAGAACTCACTCCGCCTCTCCTGGACCCGCGAAGAGGTCGATGCCCGTCTCCATCAGATCATGAAAGATATTCACGCTACCTGTGAAAAATACGGCAGGGACGGTGATTATATCGACTACGTACAAGGAGCAAATATCGGCGGTTTTGTTAAAGTTGCCGACTCTATGATCGCTCAGGGCGTCGTATAAACAGAAAAACTATTGGAATACTCACAGGCTGCCCCGTTGGGGCAGCCTTTTTTTATTTCTCCCCCGGATCCAGCGGGATCATAAACAGAAAAGCATTGAAAAATGCATAAAATACTACCCCTGCCTGCCTAAGAAACATGGATTCAACCAGAATGTTAAACCCGATGATCAACAGAAATGAGAAATAAACGTATTGCTTCTTCCTTATGCTGTATATCCCAGGTAACAGCAATGATAATAATAATATAAGAAACCCGCCTATCCCCAATGCAAGAAATGTCTGTAAATATTCATTATGTGCATTCAGTTTCCTATCCCGGGCGTCATGAAAATCGATCGAATCATACAATGATACCAGTGCTTCCGTAACATCTCCGGTACCTAATCCGAAGAAAAAATGCTCATTGGCAAGTTCCATGGAGTGACGCCAGATCAAAATACGCTCCTCTGTTCCGTCACTTGTGCCCTCACCCGTCATTTGTTCCGTCGCTATCGCATCCCCTGTAACTCCAAAACGGGTAATGGAAAATGGAAACAACTTTAAAAGGACTGCAAACATCAATGAAATAACAAAGATCAGGCCTAAACCATATAGGTATTTCCTTCGAATGAATATTACATAGCTTATGTGCAGAAAAAATATCAGTATTAGAGTGATTATGCCTGCTTTGGAACTGAGCAGTATTACAAATCCGCTGTAAAACAGGATCAGAGTGATCATCACTGCTTTTTCCCATATTTTATACCTCCTTCTGTCTGGCGGAACCTGAAGAAAATAATTCAGCAATGCCACGGAAAAAACCATGAACATGGCCATATATCCGGGATGATGAAAATAGGACAGGTCGATGTAATAATAACTTCCCGGGTCACCCGTATCTGCATATTTCAGCAATGCCCTTCCGAGGCAAATTAATCCAGATATAAACGTGCCAGCTATCATGGAAACAAGAGGAATCAAACGCTTCTTCCCTTCCAGTGCCCTGTCATCCAGGGTGGCAAAAACCATCGGGAACACGAACATGGATAACTTAACCTGAACGGATGTCCACCCTTCCCGGGTATCGGAAGTATAAATCATGCCCGCGAGATAAGCCAGAAACAGCCCGGCAAAAAGCAAAGTATCCAATCGGTGATGTGAGACGAATACAGATCTGAACTTTTTGTTGAACCTTCCCTCCAGAAACCAGTTCAGGATGATAAGACCTATCAGATATGAGGAAATGATCCGGTTCAGTGGCAAGCTGAATGCAAGCACTGAAAATAGTATAAGATAGATCCGGTTGTGTAATTCCTGCTTAAACAATGAAACTTATTTAACTCGTCTATCAAAAGTAATCCTATTCAACAAAGATTCAAAGAAGACTGCCTTCCTTTTCTTTAATAAACTTGAAAAATTGTTCGGCTATGATACGGCGGTCGAATTTTTCAAGTACAAATTTCCTTCCGTTCCTGCCCATCTGCCTGCCCAGTTCTCTGTTATCAAGCAATGTCTTTACTGCAATAGCAAGTTGAGCAGAATTTTCCGGCTCAACAAATATCCCCGCTTTGCCCTCATCGATAAAAAGACGCTTTGCCTCCCCTTCAACACCCAGGATCAAAGGTCTTGCCATCGCCAGGCCCTCGAATATTTTTGAGGGTATTGCTCCAAGAAAAATGTCCAGTTTCTTCAGGGGTACGTACACTGCATCAACGGCAGCAAGCATTTCCGGGATCTCACTTTTGGATACGGAAGGGGGGAAAATAACATTCACCGGGGACTTCTCCGATGCCTCTGCTATCAGTTTTCCTTTTTCAGGCCCGCTGCCCAGGATCAGGAACCGGATATTCTTTTCATCCTGAAGCATCGCTGCTGCAGAAATCATGGTTGACAGTCCCTGGGCATAACCCAGTATCCCTGCATACATCACCACAAAATCATCATTACCCAGCCCAAGCATTTTACGACGATCCGAACCATCCAAAACGGGATCAAAACCTTCCGGATCAACTCCGTTGGGAAGCCAATAAGTAGTGACTTCAGGAAACCGTGCAGATATATTATCACATATGCCCATAGTCTGCCCGCTCACAATAAATGAATGCCGGTATAAAAACGCCTCCAGCCGGTATGATATTCCCAGGAAAAATCTGGAACGCACTATATTTAGCTTTTCTGCACTCTCCGGCCATAGGTCCGACACATTGAAGATCAGACGCGAACGTTTGAATACTTTCAACAGATAACCACTTATCCCTAAAAATAATGGGGGTGACTCAACAAGTATATAATCTTGCCTGCCTAACCTGAAAATCCCTGTTAACACTGAGGAAAACACAAATGAGAAGTAATTTAAAAGCCTGTGGAACACATTACGCCGCGGACTTACATAAATCCAGGAACGTAAAATTGCAATCCCATCATTTTTTTCACGGAATGTCCATTTCCCGCGGTAGGCGGAATGAATCTTCATCTGGGGATAATTCGGCAAAGCTGTTAAAACGGTAACCTCCACACCCAGAGCTGTCAATCGTTTTGCCAGGTCAGACAGCCGGTTCTGAGGGGCTCCAACCTCGGGCGGGTAATACTGGGTAAGTATAAGCAATTTCATAAACCTACCCTCCCGTTTCTATGCCTAAGGATGATATTGCCTTCGGATAATCAGTGAATACCATCCCCTGCGATATGATCCATTCCATAAACCATACATACCATTCCATCCAGGTACTGAATCCTTTGTTGAAATACCTGTCGTGAAATAACACAGTTAGATACCTGCATCCGGAAGCGTTTACTTCTTCAACCCGTTTGATGGTCAACTCTTTGGCCTTTCTGAGATTTGTATTCTGGAACCGGCTGTTGTGCTGGATGATGTACCCGTCCATAATATGCAAGGGAAACTCCCACATTCGGCCTATCATATATGGATCAGAAACGGCATATTCGGAGGAGTCGAAATCATAACCCACCGCTTCCAGATTTGATAAAGTGTCTTCATTTCTTCTCAGATAGTGCATTCGTATCCCAAAAGACTCCATTCCCGACAACTCATGAAAAACGTCATATTCTTCCTGTATCCCGGCAAGCGATTCAAAGCGGATTCCATGAACACCTGCCTGAAACCCCCTTTCCCGGATCCGGTTTATCCAGTATGCAGCCTTAACCCGTGGATAAACCAAGCCTTTGCCCTGGTTCACCCCGACAAAGAAAGTTGAGGGTATACCATGAATACCATTGAAATCCATGAGTTCCTCAAGATTCTGCCACTTATTCCTGAAAACATAGCCCATCCTGGAAAAAAACTCTGCCAATGAGATCTTTCCGCTTAACAACTCCACTTTCGAACGAATCAGAAACTTGGGAAGAATCATATCCCTGCAATGCTCTGCAACGGTAAGATGGTCAATATCGTGTGAAACAATAACGTGCATCAGAAGATATCCCTTTTAATAAACTTTAAAAAGATTTCAAGCGGCATGCTGGCACGGTTGATCGTGAGATACGGTGTAAGCCTGCCTCCAAAACCCCTGAAATAGCGCTCAATCCAGGGCACCATCGACCCCTCGAAGTCGAAGACAAGTCTGTTTATGGATTCCGCCTTTTCCACGGATTTCCAGATAGCCAGGGCACCTGCCCCTTTGTGCCGGTTTTGACTATCGTACCCACCCAAAAGGTAATACACCGTCTTACCATCAAAGATACAAAAGCATGTAGCCAGGGGCTTTCCATCCTGGAAGGCAACCATGGCAAAACTGTTGCCTTGTCCGGGAAAATTCCGGAGAACCCTTCCCAAATGCAGCTTATCCAGCGATTTGCTCTGCCTTTCGAAAGTATTCTGAACCAACGCTTCCACAACAGCCATATCGGAGACTTCCGTGACCTCAATTCCGTCTTTCACTGCCTTGCTGATATCGTTGCGCCTTTCCGGCATCATTTCACGGTAAGTCTCTTCCACCGGAACAGTGAGATCCAGCCTGTAAGTGTATCCTGGGACAACCTTAAACTTGTCCCATGTGAATGGCTGTGCATCAATAAAACCAACCGGCAAAGCAACCGACAACACCTGCCAGGGTAGCCTTTTCAGGAATGCAGCTACCGCGGTCAACATGTTCTTTTCTGCAGATTGCGCTTTGGCAGGATTGACGGACCTGTTTTCATAAAATAATCCAATATGGGGACTGAAAGGAGGGTTACGGTAAAAACTCAAAGCGGCCCGTCGTGCTTGATAAATCTGAAAACCGCCTGTCAACAAACCTCCTTTGTCGAAGATGCCGAAAACTTTTAAATTTCGTTGATCATAAATTTCCAGCCAGGCCCTGGTATTGAACACCGAGCCATGTTCCTCTGCAAGGCGGAAATAATCCTCCATGCCTCGACTATCAAGTAATCTGATTTCCATCTCTCAGTATTTTTCCATATAATTCCATCAGTTTATCCTGTTCTTTTTCCCAGGAGTAACTATCTGATACGGCTTTTCTGCCGGCTTCACCCAATTGTCTGGTCAATCCGGGATCTCCTGCAAGCCTGGCAATCTTTTCTGCAACATCACCGGGCGATTGGGGATCAGCAAAAAGGGCACAGGATCCAAAAATCTCTTTCCAGTATGGAAAATCCGACATAATCATCGGCAATCCGCATGCCATATATTCAAATGCTTTTACAGGAAGGCTTCGTAAAAAGTTCTGTGCAGGATACAAAGTGGCTATACCCACATCTGCCTGCTGCATCAACCCATATACCTCACTTATAGAAATCCAGCCGCGAAAATCCACATGCTGCCAGCCTGTTTCGGCCATACATTCTTTACGGTACGTCTCATCATCAAAATCTCCCAAAAGAAGCAGTTTCACTTTCCCTCCTATGACTTCCAGGGCTTTTATTATTTCTAATATCCCCCTGATCCTGGAAATACCTCCGGCATAAACCAGGGTAAATCCATTTTTTAACCATGAAACCCTGGCGGCACTCTCCATCAGTTGAAGAGAGGGAAAATTCCGTAGTATTATGGTTTTACGTGACGGGAAATGCACGGCAATATCTTCCGTTGCTGCCGCAATTCCATTGAAAAAGAGTGAGCTGAAACGTTCTGCAACAAAAATGAGGCGGGATGCAATCCATCGCCAAAGTCTTCCACGGATCCAGTTTTTATACAATACCTGTTTGGGCAGATCCTCATGAACATCGTAAACAACCTTTTTCCCGAATAGGCTTAAAAGCACTCCGACAGGCATAAGTTCAGGATCATGGAAATGATACAGATCCGCATGCAGTTTCATTGCTTCCCTGAAAACCATCCTCTGACCGGAGAAAAACCGGCGTATTCTGGTATTAAAATGAGGAAGGCTGATATGGGTTAACGCATTGTTGCCAGGCAGCATCCCCTCCGGGGCGATCAAAACGACCTCATAGCCATGCCGTACCAGCGAAAGGCATTCCTTATAGAAAATGCGTTCATCACTTGCCCTGTGAACCGTGGTTATATGGCATATCTTCTTCACCGGGAGAGTATCCTTTCATACAAATCAATAAACTTCCTTCGGTTGGCATCACGGGTTCCTTTATCTTCAATAATCTCCTTATTAATTGCAGCCGTCTTTTGTGGGTCCATCATAAGCGACTTTTCCAGGAAATTGCTATGCAAATCTGTTGCAATTATGCCATTGTATCCATCGATCACCCATTCATGATTTGCCGGAAGATTCGACAACACAGGAATACACCCCGATGCCATGGCCTCCAATAAGCTGATGGCCGTTGCATCCGATGAGGGAATGGATACAAAAATGCTCGCTTTTTCATAGAAGGCCGAGTTCGTCTCCCGGTTGAGCCATCCTGGAAAATCCACCAATTCCTCTATCCCAAGTTCTTTTGCCAGACTTTTCAAACTACCTGTTTCCTCCCCTTCCCCGGCCATTACCAGCTTCCATCCTGAAAAATAACCCCGGTCGAGAGATGATTTAAATGCTTTCAGGATCAGATCAAGATTGTAAAGTGGCTTATGCAAACGATTCGAATAAATGAGCTTCTCTTTGGGCAAACCCATCCGCTCAATGTTGATCCCGAAGTTTGCCAGGGTAATATCGAGGGATTGATTCCCGGCAAATTCCTGCATTTTTGCGGCTACATGATAAGAATCACAGGTTAAAGCATCCGCATGACCCAGGATATAGTTCAACATCCTGCGATAAAATATTCCTCTTCCCGGACTAACAAGCACATCGCTGCCCCAGGCTGTAACAATGACGGGAATTTTTAAGCCATGTACTGCCCTTAAAACTAACCAGGCCTCTGTGCCGGCTTGCTGCACATGAATGATGTCTGGCCGGAAACTTTCAACAAGCGATCGTATTCTTTTTATGTTTTTACCTATTCTCAGCGGATTGCGTAAAGAAAAGCCGGCATGCTTACGAGGAATATCTTCCAATGTTGCGTGATCACCATCGGTTATAAGAAGGATCTCATCGAAACCCTTCGATACCAGGTGGCAGAAATTACCAGTGTGCACAGTGCTACCTCCCACTATCAGCAACTTCCTCATGTTCTATTGATATTTGGTTCCTGGAAAAATAAAAATATGCAATGGCAAAAGCAAGTAACAACAGTATTCTGGGCTCACAAACCGGAGTGTTCATAAATGCAGTGATCAGAATCACCAGAATAAATAAAACTGCCGGACAATATTTCAGTAAACTGCCTTTTCCGAAATGCAGAATGGCAGGTAATACGATAAATCCCAGGTATAAAAGCAAACCGATAAAACCATACCTCCACGTCATAAGAATGTACTCGCTTTCTGAATATACACAATTATTGTAAAAATACTCTTTATAAGGTGCATGTCCAAATACCGGCTTTAGTTTGATCATGCCCCAGAGATGTTGCCAGGCTTCCAGCCTTCCTGTTACAGAACGCTCCGAAACGTCGCTCTCTATCACATTGGTAAGGTATTCCGTTGCCGGGAGCAACTCGTCGAATTTGAGGTTTTGCTTTTTGTCAATAAAAGCATTCTTTTCTTCAATAGTTGGCAATGCCTTGCTCTGAATATCGAAGTATTCAATTGCGTTTATCAATACAAAACCTATAATGAACATGGATAAAAGAAAGAATACCCGTTTGTAATTCAAGCGCCGGATGTAAATGTCCGCAATCATGATCGCAACGAATGCCAGCATACCGGTCCGGCTTTGTGTGAGCAGCAACCCTATGAAAGACAATAAAAAGACCAGATAATCATATTTCCGGATTTGGTTGCCCGGGGCAAAAATGGCTGCAAAAAATAAAAATACAATAGCATTATTGTTTGGATTATCCATGGTTCCAAGCATCCTTTTCGTGGCCGGCTCCCCAAGGCTGTTTTTCCCGAAGAAAAGCAAACGGACCTCGCTGGCATAAAAAGGCTCAATGATCCTGTTGAAATCAAACAAATTAAAATAATGCAAGAGGTTGAAAAGAAATATAAGCGGAAAAATCCAGCGTAATATTCGGATAGTTCCCGGACTACCTGCCACTAAACTAAAAAACCAGAAATACAAAAGATATTTTATAAGCTTGAAAATCTCAAAATAATCACGGTATTCTGCCAAACGACCGTTAATAGCAATAGTAAGAAAGATATAAGCAGCAAAAGCCAGGATATAAAAGGCATATGCATGAAAACGGAATCCTCTCCGGATAAATAAATATAAAGCGATAAGCGGCAGGAGCAGATCTTCAAGTCGAAAGGCGAACCATCCGGGAATAGGATTGGCAGATGGCAACAGGAAAATAGAAAACAATACTGTACCCAACAGGTAAGTATCCATTTTTAAATACTGATCTCCGGAAAGCTCATGAACAGATTGTTGCATATTTAATCCGAAATTTCCCGGAAAATTTGTCTGATCCTAGTTAAATCCCGGTTATTAAGCTTTGCATGAATATTCACAGGCAAATTTAATATTCTTTTCGAAATAGCTTCCCCTGTCGGACACACACCCTCAGAATAGCAGTAACGGTAACTCCCCGCAGGGTGCACAACATCATTAAACCACTCTCCCATTACATAACCTGCTTTCCGGAGTTTTTCCCGCAGAGTTTGCCTGGCATCCGCCGATATGTCTTCCGGTAAAACTATCGGATAACGCACAAAATCGTATTCCGGTTTGTAAAAAGTCTGTATACCCGCTATTTGGCCGAACGAAGCTTCATAAGACGTGCATATCTCCCTTTTAATCCGGGTGGTCTGTTCCAAATCTTTTAGTTGTAAATAACCCAGGTACGACAGGCAACCGGCCAGTCGAACCGGATATTTTCCCGGTCTTTCACCCTGCAATTCTTCTTCGGGAGTACTGAATATCAGCCCCATCCATCCGGCAATCCTGAATAAACCCCACTTATAACGAAGAGTTAATCTGTAAGAGGTCAGAAAGTGTATCTTGAGTGTAATGAAAATCCTGAACACATCCAAAGGCGAATAATCAAATACATCATGGTTGTAAAATTCTTCGAGTTTATCCCGGACCTCATCATTTTGCACAATGATATAACCTCCCATGCCGGTGGTCATGGGTTTGGAATATTCCAGGCTGAAAAAAGCCGCATCCCCCAGTAGCCCTACCCTTTCACCCTCACGGGTAACTGATGACATAGTATGCGCTGCATCCTCTATGATAAGAAGGTGAGGGAACTCCTTCCGTATTATGCCGGTATCTTCATAAGTAATGCCAAAGTTATGTGTGATAATGACGGCTCTTGTCCTGTCCGTAACCCTATCAAGGATTTCCTGCGTACTGATATTGAGGTGGCTTACTTCTATATCGGCATAAACAGCTTTCAATCCGGCATATTTTATAGCATTGGTTACAACAACACAAGTATATCCTGCAACAATAACCTCATCTCCGGGATTATATCGCATGGCTTTAAGAATTGAATACAATCCCATACGGGCAGCACCAAAAAGAAAAACCTGTTTCCCTTGTATACCAAATACTTCTGCAATTCTGTTCCGGAATTTTTCCCGGCTTTTCTCAGATCCGGGGAATGAAAGCATATGCAGGCAAAACATCACGAAATGTCTCCATGTTAATGAGTTGCACACGAAGGATGTCTTCTGCATGGCTTCAGTTTAAGGATTTTATTTTTTTTGCCGGAGATCCTGCATATATAAATCCGCTTTCCAGTTCACCGGATACCAGTGAATTTGCGCCTATTACAACACGATCCGGAATAATCGTCCCCGGTAAAACAGTACAATGTGCTCCTATGAAAACATTGGAACCTATAATGATATCGGAATCAACATAGTTTTCAGAAAACACTTTTCCTGCTCCTTCAGGACTGTTGGAATGACAGAAAAATGCACAGAATGGTCCTATTGCCACATCATTCCCAATTTCAATCCTGTTGTCAGCAATCAGAAAATAACAATACGGGGCGGCATGAGACCGGTTTCCCATAATAAAATAACCCGATTTATCAGGATAGATGGAAACATTCTTGTAGATCGTCGAATCCTCTCCCAGCATGATCCGGGATGCGTTCATCACATCGGTGCTATGATGTAAAACACTTCCTCTTCCGGTCTTAGCTCCCCTGCATCGGAGAATGAGGGTGTAAAGGCGGGTGCATATTCGCGAAAGGATATCCGGCATATTCCTACTCATAAGATTTTACAAATTTAACTCCAGAAATCCTGTAATACCAAAACATAGCAAAAATAAGCAGAAGACTGCATAGTATGCTCATCAGTCCGAAAGCAAGTTCATAATCGCCTGTGATACCTCCTACAACTAAAGCAACAACCTTTAAAACTACATCTGTAACGGAGATCAGGAATGCTCCGCGCTGACGGTTTACCACAATAGCAATACAGGTTACCGGCATTACCATGAAGTTCAGGAACAGCCAGGGCATCAGCAATTGGGCAATTTCACCGGCTGTCCGGTACTTTTCTGAAAAAACAAAGGAGAATATCTCCGGTGAAAACAGGAACAATACCAGGAAAACAGGTAATCCCAACAGGAAAAGGTTGCGATAGATGCGAACCAGCATCGGCCTTATATCCCCGCCTTCATGATAAGTGGATGAGGCTTTCTGATAAAATACCTGATACATGGAACTGCCTATTAGCCCTACAGGAGCTTTTAAAACCCTGTAGGCAAAACTATAGGAACCCAATACTACCTTCGAAAAGTAGTAAATGATGATGAATACTATCCCATGGTCCTGCAAAGTGTCAACAAAAGCATGTGGTGTATTGATCCTGGCAAAACTGGAATATTTAACCGCATTGAGCCTGATGGAATCGTATGAAAAATTCTTCCTCCAGTCGCGGGGATGAAGTATGGCATTCCAGGAAAGTACCAATGCAGCTATAAACTGACCTGTAAAAGATCCGCTGACCAATCCTGCAGGACCGGCACCGACTGCGCCTAATGACAGATTAACTGCCGACATACCAACGGATTGTGAAATCCGGCTGACCGAATTTCGGGTAAAAGTCTTATTGCGCGTCGACCAATAGTTAAAACTTTGATAAACACCCATAAAAAGTACCATCAACGGAACAAAGTATAACCATACCGACAACTCCGGAGCACTAAACAAACGAAGTATGTCATCATGGAAAATCAGAATCAGAACCAAACTAAAAACCGAAACCAAAACAGCGATCCCGATAGAAAGCATCAACACGTTCATTGCATCCCGCTGAGATTTCGGTAACATAATGGCCAGCTCATAACGTGCTGTGGACACAACACCTAACATCGAAGCAACCGACATAAAAAGGGCCAGAGTGGCAAAGTCTTCGGGATCATATAAGCGACTCAGGACGGGTGAAAGAAGAAGCGGAATGGCCTGAGCTATGGCCGTTCCCGTCATCAGGGTCATTACATTCCTGAAAAACTCTGATCTGAGCTGGCGCAATTCCATCTACCTTGGTTCTGTGACCGGAATGGGATTACGGTCAGTAAGCCCACGTAAATACGATGCCGACCTTAAAGCTTTGTCAAAAACAAAATATTGCAACAACACAAAATCCTGACCCTCATTCATAACAGCATAAAGCCTGTCGAGATCGAAAGGCACGAGTTGTAATCCTTCTGTGTCATCATAAACTTCACTGAATCCCTTTTTCCGGTATGTTATTATACTGTTGGTATCATTGTCAATATCTACTATGGTAAGGATATGTGCAGGCCTTGTATTGCGGATGGAGTCGATATAATCTTCGCTTAAAGAGTTCGTGAGTACTGCCTCGAAACGTAAATCCCCGAATGAAGACAGAAAATTCAGCATACGGAGAGTGTCGTAAGGAACTGATAAGCCTTTATCAGACAGATGCAGATTAAACTCATTATCCTGGGTCCGGTTTACTGTAAATGACTCTTCAGGGTTTTCCATAAATTCAAGAGAAACAGACTGCAGTCTCCTGAGAGGGGTATTAAAAACCGTATGATCCCTCCAATCGTCTTCATTGGTCGAGTACCTGGGTGCAACAAAACCACGGAAACTCGGGATGAAGACAACATAAGGATCGTCATAACCCTCCATATTCATGAATGTCCCCAGGTTATCCTGAGTTGCATCCCCAACATAATAAACCTTGGTAAGCCTTTCACGGGGGAAAAGATCCAGGATTCCAATAAGTGGCTTGATCTGGTATATCTCTACCTTAATAGCTGACGCCGATAAACGTGAAATCACGTTGTTGCGCGCTGCACGAGGAACCGGAGTCCTGACCTTCAATTCCCGCATGGTGCGAAGCATATCGTTCACCTGAAAAGAATGTGCCTTGTATTTTCCATTCAACATCCACATCCCATTTTCTTTTCTTTCCAGTAAAACAGTGTTGTTTTCCATATCAGCCAGGAAAATACGGGTAACGCTTGCCGTATCCTCAACGGCAAAAACAGCAGAACCGCTGTCAAGCGTGCTGTTCCTATCCGATAATACCAGAATTAATACAATAACAGCTAAAACAATAACTACAATAAAAATCCATTTTCCCTTACGCATAACATTTTATTAATTAATAAATACTCCCGCTTGCCCCGGCGCAAGCCGGGAACTTACTCCCCCTACTCACTTCACAACAAACTCAATAACAATATAACAATATAACCATATATTATCCAGCATACCTCCTCCTCCTCACCACATAAAATACAATCCCGGCAAGCACGATCACCACTACAGGTGTCAGAACATTAAATAACTGCCAGAAAAGTTTATTCTGGTTGGCACGGGTTATATCCAGCAATCTTAACTTAAGCTCTCTTGAACGAATAGATATGAGCCCCGGCCCATCCGTCAGGTAATTTAATGCATTAAGGATCAACTCCTTATTTCCGAATGTTTGGCGTGTATACTGATCATAACCCAATGGCAGAGGATATCCCTGTGAAAAATGAAACTGGTTCCTGATCACATCTCCATCCGAGATCACGATCATACCGGTTGGCTGACTCTTTTCCCGGAATCCGATTTCTTTACTGTTCAGAATGGTTGGAGGCATCCTGTTTTCATAAACCGATGAAAAACTCCCCTCAAGCAAAATTGCCAGGGGTACGGGCGGATGGCTGTATATCGCCGGGTCAGGTTCCTGCTGCAGGATATTAAGATTGATATATACCGGCGCATTCACTATCCTGGAATACGGTGAGGTCGTCAACAAAACTGTTTTCCTGATTCCCGGAATAGCAATGGTATCCATACTGCTGACAAATTCTGTTTTTATTGCATTCAGGTTTTTAACTACAGGATGCTCTGACATCGGAGTTATAACAGGAAGGTAATACCAATCAAAGAAATCGATCTGGGGCTGACCGGCCACGGAACCTACAGTAAGGGGAATGGGAAGGGCATTGAGATCCATCACCAGATCATAATTCAGTCTGACTCCATAGTTAAACAGCATATCTTCAAGGTTCAGGTCCTTGGAAATGGAAACCGTAGCACCGGATTTCTGCAGACTATCCATGGAACCAAGCATAGGATCGATAAGCCACAACACTTTACCTCCCCGCATTATATACTGATCGATGATAAACTTATCCTTTTCACTGAAAGCCGAATCGGGCTGGGCAATAATTATGGCTTTGAACTTATTGTAGAACCCTGTGGCAGCTGTATCAGAATAATTTCTTTCGGTCAAAGCACTGATTTTTCCATCGATCTCGACCCTTTCCACCTGATATTGGTCGGAAAGAGCACGCGTAATATCGGCAGTCTCCAGTTCTCCAAGTTCCCCATGGCCGGTGATAAAGGCAACCTTAGGCTTCATGGTGGCAGTGATATTTTTTACCGCGTTGGCAAGATTGAATTCGAGCTCCTGGATAGAATTATTTAAAACCTCCACCGGCGGTATGCCTAACTGGGATCTCAAAAGCTCAACAGGCATTTCATCTCCTCGGTATGAAACAATGGCACCGGGGAAAATGATCTGCTTCGACATACCGTCACCGGTACTCACCTGCAGGTCGGTTGGATTCAATCCCCTTTCTACTAAAAGGTTATATGTGCTATTTCGCTCTGATGGATCATCACTGGCCGAAGGATTGATGAAATCGTATTCAATAAAGTCGCTGTATGCCCTGAACTCATCCAGCATCTCTTTGGTCGAGTTTCGTAAACGCTTAAAACCTGCCGGGAAATCACCCTCCAGATAAACCTGGAAATAAACAATATCATCAAGTTCTCTGAGCAATTCCTTCGTGGCTGTCGACAAAGAATACCTTTTCTCAGAAGTGAGATCAAGCCGGAAAAAAATATAACTACCGGCAATATTCATCATCAGTATGATCAAAATACCGGAGATAAGCTCAAAAACATGGGTTTTTCTTATACTTTTCCTTTTATCCTGCATAGTTTCTTTTTACCTTCTAATTTCACATTATTTCCATTTTCTGCTTGCCAGGATGTATCTGGTAAGTAAAATAAACAACGTCACTATGCTTAAAAAATAAATCACATCACGGGAATCCACCACACCCCTGCTGATGGAAGAATAGTGCAAACTCATTCCCAGCGAACGGATAAGCAGACCGAAACCTCCAAACAAATCCAGTGACCAGATAAGCTCAAAACCAATATAGATAAAGCTACTGATTACAACTGCAATTATGAAAGCTGTGATTTGATTATCCGTAAGTGATGAAGCAAAAAGTCCGATGGCTGTAAATGACGCGCCTAAAAAGAGAAGCCCAAGATATGACCCCCACATTCCTCCCTGGTCGAGGTTTCCCGGAGGAAAACCCAGATGATAAACCGAGAAAAAATAAATCAGAGTGGGAAGCAACGCAATCACCACAAGAAATAATGCGGCCAGATACTTCGCTAAAATGATCTGAAGATCGGTAAGGGGTTGTGTAAACAATTGCTCAATAGTCCCGGTTTTTTTCTCCTCTGCTATCATTCTCATCGTTATAGCCGGAATTAGAAAAAGAAATACATAGGGAGCAATGGTAAATAATCCATCAATATTTGCATATCCATATACCAGGATATTCGAGTCGAGAGGGAACACCCAAAGAAATAATCCATTCACCAGAAGAAAAACTACAATGACTATATAGCCGGTCAACGAACTTAAAAAACTGCTTACTTCTTTCTTAAATAATGTCCACATGTTTTATTACTTAAATCTTAATGGATCAGAAAAATTCCACCCTTACGGATGAATCTATATTCAATCCCAGGAGCCCACCGGCATTACCACGGTTGAGCGCAATTTCCAGATGGCCATTAGAACCGAAAAGGGCTACAGGGAAACTGAAATTCACGTCGGAATAGGATTCGCTGATCTGGGGAATAACCTCTCCGCGTATCACTATTTTGCATTTCCTGCCTTTCCTGACCTTTTCAAACACTTCCCTGGTTATATTGGTTATAACATTTTCGTATCGGTCAATATAAATTGCCACTCCCTTGATTGCATCCGTTTCAATCACCGGATTAAAGAGGCTTCTCTCCAGAAGCCGGCCATGTATAGGCCCCAGTTCATCCATACTCTCTCCTTTGACAAGATGAACGGCGGTCTTAACAAAACGATCACGGGTTGGAAAAGTGAAATAATCGGAATCCTGCATCACCTGCAACTCCCTGCATTCATCCGGGACTTCATTGAAAATAAGACTGAAGATCCCGTTATCAGCCCCAATAAAAAAATGCCCCTTGTTCTTAATCACTACATGAGCCTGATTATCCGATTCTTCTGTATCCACACCCAGGATATGTACGGTCCCTTCCGGAAAATATTGCCATGCATTACGGAAAATATACGCCGCTTCCTTTATGTTAAATGGAGATACCTCATGTGAGATATCTACCACGTTAACCTCAGGCAAAAGCCTCAGGATCGCCCCCTTGACGCTTGCAAGGTAATGATCCTTCATCCCCCAGTCGCTTGTTAAAGTTATAACCGGCATATATTTCCACTCTCCGGACCTTTGCGGACCTTATAATTTGTTATACCTGATCTTGCTCCAACCGTATTAACCGGAACAATTAGAGTTTCAAAGGTAGTAATATTTTAATATGCGTATTGGGAAAGATTAACAAATAGTTGCAGGTTACAGGCTACAGGCTACAGGTTGCAAGCGACAACTCATCACTCATCACTCCTCATCACCCGCACCAACACTACCTGTAGCCTGTAACCTGATACCTGCAGCCTGTAACCTGATACCTGCAGCCTGTAACCTGCTACCTGCAGCCTGTAAACATAGAGCAGGTAACTTGATATTAATCATTCCCGATATTCATATAATTTATTTTAGCCTCCGGCTTTCATGTTTTTTATAATTTTACAATCATCAAAACTATCTATGATTCATAGAAAATCATGAGCGAAAAAACCATTTCACTGGAAGCTTATAATCCCCTGGATATTTACGGTGTGAATGATTCTAATCTGAATATCCTGAAAAAACTATTTCCCAAACTGAAAATCATTGCCAGGGGAGATGTTTTGAAAATCATGGGTGATGAAAATGAGTTGAACGAGTTTGCCCGTAAATTCTCGTGGTTATTGCTGAACTACGAAAAATTCGGCAGGATTACCGAAAACGAGCTTTATCAGATCATGGACAGCAGAGAAAACGATGAAAAAGCATTTTCAATGGAAGAAACCGGTGATAATGACATTCTGGTCCACGGGCGCGACGGACTCCTGGTCAGGGCCAGAACCCGCAACCAAAAGAAAATGGCAGTTTCCTCCGATAAAAATGACCTTATATTTGCCATCGGCCCTGCCGGCACCGGTAAAACCTATACGGCCGTTGCCCTCGCTGTCAGAGCACTGAAAAACAAACAGGTAAAAAGGATCATCCTCACCCGGCCTGCTGTTGAAGCCGGAGAAAACCTCGGCTTTTTGCCCGGAGACCTGAAAGATAAACTCGACCCTTACCTGCAACCTCTTTACGATGCCCTGCGCGATATGCTTCCTACACAAAGACTCCTCACCTATCTCGAAGACGGTACCATCGAAGTAGCTCCCCTCGCATTTATGAGAGGAAGAACCCTCGATCATGCGTTTGCTATCCTCGATGAAGCCCAAAACTCCACCGTCCCGCAACTTAAAATGTTCCTCACCCGAATGGGTCGCTCTGCAAAATTCATCGTCACCGGTGATGTAACTCAGGTCGACCTGCCCAGAAATCAAAAATCCGGACTCGTCCACGCTACAAACATCCTGAAAAACAAACCCGGAATCGACTTCATTTTCCTGGATGAATCGGATGTTATTCGTCATAAACTTGTAAGTCTGATTATAAAAGCGTATGAGTTCGAACAAGCTGATCCCGAAAAACAATAATTCATTATTTTTGTTCCTTCTTTAAAAATGATAGGTAAATGAAATCACTCACAGGAACAGATTTTCGCTTTCCCAAACAAAAAAACGTTTATAAAGGAAAGGTCAGGGATGTATATAACATCAACGATGAACTGCTCATCATGGTCGTCACCGACAGGATTTCGGCATTCGATGTCGTTCTGCCCAAAGGTATCCCATACAAGGGGCAAGTCCTCAACCAGATAGCAGCAAAATTCCTGGATGCTACTTCATCCATAGTACCAAACTGGATGCTCGCCACTCCCGATCCAATGGTTATGGCAGGACACTTCTGCGAACCTTACCCGGTGGAAATGATCATAAGGGGCTATCTTACCGGTAGCTCCTGGAGAACCTATAATAAAGGCAGCAGGGAAATATGTGGCGTTCCAATCCCCGATGGAATGAAAGAGCACCAGCGTTTTGATCATCCCATCGTTACGCCAACCACCAAAGCAAAGGAAGGTCATGATGAAGATATTTCAAAGGAAGAAATTATCAGCCAGGGACTTGTAAAACCAGGCGAATATGCTCTTCTCGAAGGCTATACCAGGAAACTGTTTGATAAAGGTAATGAAATAGCCGATAAACATGGCCTCATCCTTGTTGATACCAAATACGAGTTCGGAAAAGTCGGGAATACAATATACCTGATAGATGAAATCCATACTCCCGATTCTTCCCGGTATTTTTATAAAGACGGCTACCAGGAAAGATTTGAAAAAGGAGAAAATCAAAGACAGCTTTCCAAGGAATTCGTCAGGGAATGGCTTATGGAAAGAGGCTTCCAGGGCCAGACAGGCATGGAGGTTCCTTTTATGCCCGATGATTTCGTGGAATCGGTTTCAGAACGCTATATCGAACTGTTCGAGCATATTACCGGCGAACCATTTGTAAGGGCCGATATCAACCATGTGGCGGAACGCGTTGAACACAACATAAGGGAATTCCTGAAACAATACTTTTCATGACAGACAAGCAAGCTGCGTTTATCCCCTTCAGCCCACCCAGGGTTGACCAGAAAACCATAGATGAGATCATTGACACCCTTCATTCAGGATGGATCACAACCGGTCCGAAAACCAAGCTTTTTGAAAAAAAATTAACAGAATACGGAGGGCACAAAGCCACTCTTTGTACCAGCTCTGCTTCTGCAGGCCTGGAACTTATGCTCCGTTGGTTTGGAGTAGGACCTGGGGATGAAGTTATCATTCCTGCATACACCTACTCCGCAACCGCCAACGTGGTGGTACATTGTGGCGCAAAACCGGTGATGGCAGATATTGGAAGCGATTTTAACATTACCTTAGGAAATATTCGCAAGGCCATTACCCCACAAACCAAGGTTGTTATGCCCGTCGACCTGGCAGGATTCCCATGCGACTACGACGGTATCAATGCCCTGGTTCAGGAAAATTCTATCAGGAAACTTTTCACACCGGTCAACACGGTCCAGGAAAAACTCGGAAGAATACTGGTCCTCTCCGATGCCGCCCATTCCGTTGGGGCTGTTTATAAAGGAAAGAAAACCGGAAGCCTGACTGATATCAGCGTTTATTCCTTCCATGCCGTCAAAAATCTTACCACCGCTGAAGGTGGGGCCGTATGCCTGAACCTTCCCGAACCCTTTAATAACGAGGAGGAATACAAGTATTTGTGCATCAAAAGTCTTCATGGCCAAACAAAGGATGCATTAGCCAAAGCTCAGATAGGAAACTGGAAGTATGATATCATTGAAGCCGGCTATAAATACAACATGACCGACATCCAGGCATCCATGGGTTTGGTGGAACTGGAAAGGTACGATAACGATATGCTGCCTCGGCGTAAACAAATATTCGATGCATATCGTGACCGCCTCTCAAAGTATCCCTGGGCGGAAATCCCTGTCTATGAAACCCCGGAAAGGCAATCGTCTTATCACGTCTTTCTTCTGCGGATAAAAAACATAACAGAAGAAACCAGAGATAAGATCATTCAGGCAATCTTCTCCCGTAATGTCTCTGTCAATGTGCATTTCATACCCCTTCCATTGCTCAGCTTTTACAGGAATAACGGATATAGAATCAATGATTATCCTGTCTCTTACGATTCCTTTTCACGCGAAATCAGCCTCCCGGTTTATTATGACCTCAACGACCAACAGGTTAATACCGTGCTGAACGCAGTGATCGCATCGGTGGAAGAAAACGTTCATGGATGATGAAAAGGATTTTCGATACCATAATATCCCTGCTTGCTCTTATTTTACTTATTCCGCTTTTTCTCTTCCTTATCATATGGATTATCATCGACTCCCATGGCGGTTTCTTTTATGTGCAAAAACGGGTTGGCAAATCAGGAAAGGATTTCGGACTCCTTAAGTTCAGGACCATGTATACTGGTTCCGACAGCAAAGGATTGCTTACCGTAGGAATGGAAGATCCACGCATCACAAAACCCGGGAAGATTCTCAGAAAATATAAGATGGATGAACTCCCCCAACTTTTAAACGTGATTGCCGGTCAGATGAGCATCGTTGGACCAAGACCGGAAGTCAGAAAATATGTTGAATTGTATAACGAT
>Ga0180009_10001036_pt1 | contig 35020 bp, 43 predicted proteins | sample OS_PC_MetaG_FD_123537 | JGI IMG/M metagenome (GOLD analysis project Ga0180009, IMG submission 123537) | Groundwater microbial communities from the Aspo Hard Rock Laboratory (HRL) deep subsurface site, Sweden - OS_PC_MetaG | ecosystem: Environmental > Aquatic > Deep subsurface > Groundwater... | reverse complement strand
TGGGATTCCTTGTTCTTTTTTTCTCCGGGATGGCCTCGACGGAAGAATACAAGAATACCCGGGCTCTAAGTGGTCTTTCCACCGTAAAGGCCTATTTTGATGTCAACACCGGAGTTCCGGCAAAACTGAAATCAAAACTTCTGTTTATCGATAAAACCCATGAACAACTCGTACAATCCGGCATCAAGCCGGAATTCATCGTCGGATTTCGAAGCGCGGCAAGCAACTTTGTCACAAAAGGGGACGAAGATTATGTCTTTGACGATGATGAAATCGCTGCCAAGAAAAAAGTCCATGAATGGATCCGGCTCTTTAAGAAACGGGGCATAATCATGGAACAGTGCATGCTTTCCGCTGAAATTTATGAAATTGACCCGCAAGATTTCCTTCCGGAACTCGAACCTGTCAACAATGGGTACGTTTCAATGATTGGCTATCAGACCAAGGGATATTCCCAGATAAACATGGAGTGAGTCGGAAACAGTCCGGGGAAAACGATGACAGGCAGAGAAGAAGTATGTTGCCACACCCTGTCGGGCCGATTTCAACTTGCCGTTATTAGCCACAAAAACACACTCAACAGCACAAAAAGAAAAAGGGAAACCAAGCATAATAGCCTGATTTCCCTTGATTTCTCACTTGGTGACCCCTACGGGACTCGAACCCGTGTTACCGGCGTGAGAGGTATATATCGTATTTAGTCTCGCAAGGCTTTTCAGCCTTCTTACCACTATTTTACCACTCGCAAGACAGTTTTCTTATTTTTAGGTGGTTGCTGGGCAGCTTCTGCTTCATCCCCCTTGACCTGCTGCATGAATGGAAACTGGTCCTCGTAAACCTCGCCAAAGATCGGGTGGGTGTAGTGATCCAGCATTCTGGAGTCCTTGTGTCCGGTTCGTCCCATGGCATTGTGCCGGAGCACTCCGAGGTCGAGCAGCCTTGTGGTGTATGTGTGCCTGGTGTCGTGCAAGCGCATCTTGAATCCGCACCGCTTGAAATGTCGACTGATTGCCCTGCTCACCGAATTGAGATAAAATCGCGGCAGGATGTAGCCGGTTTCCCCTTTTCTGTTCAGCAATAATAAGTATAGCCGATCGCCGAGACCGACAGACCTATCCTCGCCATTCTTGGTTTCCATCAGTCGCAGGCTCCGACTTTGCCAGTCGATGTTTTCCATCTTCGCGGCCATTGCTTCCTTGCGCCTCAGGCCGGTGCCGAAAAACATGAGCAGAAATAGAGTGAGATTTCCTCCCATGCTGGCCGGGTTTCCAGGATCCGTGCGTTTGTCGCTGATCTCGGCCTCGGCCAGGACCTTGACAATATCATCATGGCTGAGAACAGTATGGTCTATCACTTCCTCTTTAGGGATCTTCGCGCCCTTGAGCACCCCCCAGGGATTGTGCTCGATGACACCCTCGGCCATCTGCAGGGTGAACATGCGCTTGCCGTCCTGCAGATGCTTGTTGATGGTTACCGCCTTGTATTTCTTTTCCTTTGCGTCTTTGTTGTCCTTCCAGCCATCCCGCAACACAGTCTTGATGCGCTCGCCATCAGAGTGGCGGATCTCGCCGACCGATCTTTCCGGACCCAATATCGCCACCACGCGATCGATGCGCACCGCCCTCGCCTCCATCTCTTCTTTTCCGCAATCGTTTGATTGTTTGTATTCCTCGGCAGCTTGAGCCAATGTCTTTCTGGCATCTTTGAATGTATTAAGCAGCTCGGCATCCTGCCTGCTTATCAGGCGATGGCGTTGCCAGTACTCGAGATCCGCGGCGGTGCTCTCCTGGTGTCTGGTCTTGATCTCGATAAGATCAGCCATGGCCTTGACCTCTTTGGCCCGCCCTTTATCGGCGGTCAAGCGTGACCGCTCCAGCCAGGAATCATCTGGAAGGTATAGCCTCCAGCGTACCCTCCATTTGCTTCCCTGTTTTTTGATGTTTGCTGGCATCGGCTAGCCTTATATTCTATTTTTCGGGGAATTATATATTTACTCCCTAAAAAATTAGGGTGGTGTCATTGCTGATTCAGCCGTTGTGCGGAGGAGTCGAATTTGCCCCGAATCGGAGTTGACCCGGTAGTAATATGTGACATTTGGCTCCGCGCGTAATGTCGCTGAATCACCGATTGCTCCCACTAAAGGACTGGGATGGCGAATTTCAATGATGCGTTCTCCGGCTGGTAGGGACATAATCACGAATTCTCCCCATGCCAATTGAGCGGATAATTTCCCATCAACAAATAGCCGGTAGTCAACGGCTGACCCAGAGAATGATTTGTCTCTGAGAACAGCCAGTTCAGCATTGCCTTCAGTTTGTAATTGGTTGGCAAAAACTCTATTTTCCGGTACAGGCTGCAGCTCTGCCATCGTGGGTACAGTCGTAGCACAACCCACAACTGATAAAGCAACAATAGTAAGAATTAGGACTCGACCAGGCATGGTTTGTCTCCCACTCCCAATGACAACGGACTTCATGCTAGGTTGCCGGCTGCGCCGTTGTTTCCGGAACACACTTGACTTCAGCTCCCTGGCCAGATTTTTTCTTAGGACGATTAGCTGCTGTCATTCGTCGTTTTGCTTTGACAGCCTCTTCCCCCTCCAGCACATCACGCTTGAGCACCAAGTTTTGGAGGGTGGAAAGAATCTGATCGTCGGTAATTTTCACGCCTTTTCCGACGGCAACGAGCTGCCTCCGCACCGCACCCACCACTGGTTCTGTCATGAGTGCGGCTGCAACCATGTGCTTGCTGGTAAGTTGGCATTCTTCGTGAAATGTGGCGATGGCGGACTTGCTCACACCTTCCTTGCTGATCAGGAAAAAGAAGTCGGTCAACATCGGCAGCTTGGCCGTGTCGGAAAAACTGAAATCAAAAGCCACCTCAGTTTTTATCGGCTTGCCGAAGATTACCCGGTGAGCCTGCCAGTGATCACCATTGGTAAGCATGACCCACTCAATCCCCTCATTGGCGGCATAGTTGATGGCTTGCCGCAGGTGGGCTTCCTTGAGAGGAATATTGATGGCCTTGACTTCAATCAAGAAGGTGGGCTTGTCATCCCCGGCCTTAATGGCAAGGTCGCAATAGGTTCCACGGATCACATACTCGCTGGTGATCTCGGTGTATTTGTCGTAGCCGCAGATGGTTGAGAGCATATCCACCACGATGGTAACGGTGTCAGACTCATTTACATCCCGGGCCTTTGCGCCTTCGATTACTTTGGAAAATGCCTTTATCCCTGTCTTTATACGGTCCTCAGCTCTTTTTGGTATAGTTGCCAATTCCATCTTCCCCCATCACGCTCATAAGCCGATCATCCCATGCCCACCCCTTTGGCCATGAGAAATTACCTGCTAATGGCTTCTCTGTGTTTTGCAGGTTCAGTATTTTTTCAGTATTAAGTTTTTTCCTAACAACAACCGATGAGGCCATAGGCACCACCAGCCTAAGAGTTTGCCGCCGTGTCTCTTTTTTGCGGAATCTGACCACCTAAAGAACGAATCATCTCTTTCAGTTCTTCCATCTCCACTCTGTGCTCCGCTCGCATCTGTTGCACTTCTTCTTTTACCCCTGCCATTTCCCCCTCCATTTTCACTGCTTGATGAAACGCCCGGACGTTTGACGCCAGGGCCGACCTGTAAACAGTTTTTGACTCCAGCACCTCGATGGTCATGGTGACCATCTCCGACATGCTGAAAGATTCGTCGATCAGATCTTCAACCGGCATGGATGCAGTTTTTTTCAGGGCATTGACAGATGGTGGCTCAATCACTGATGAGCGATTTCGGCCAGCACGTGATCCAGGTTCAATAGTAGCGGCAATTTCACCATTCTTTTTTTGATATTCAGCCATTGGATTTTCACCTTGATCATGCCCGGTGAGAATCCAGTCAAGGGTGACCTCGCCCATTCTGGCTAGTTTAATTAGTGCTTCAGGGGTTGGGTTGACATCGCCAGACTCATATCCGGAGATTGAACCTTTTGAAACCCCACCGAGCTTTTTACCAAGCTGCTCCTGGCTTAAACCCAATCGGTTTCTTATATCCCTGATCCGCCTGCCTCTTATTTCTTTTTCTGTGGTCATGTCAAAATATTACGCCATTTTTTTACCATGTCAAACACGTTTGAAATAATCAAACAGATATGTGTAACAGTTTGTTATTACAAAAGAAACACACGAAATGATCTGCTTCGGTGTAAATATTTCAAACTTTTCTCTTGACTGTTTGAAATATTTAAACGATAAAGTATGAAATAGTTAAACATGGAGATGGGAAATGATTGGCGACATCATAAAAAAAGCAAGAAATAAACGCGGGTGGTCACTTGATCAGCTTGGTGAAGCTGTCGGCCTGACAAAAGGAACGCTCTCAGGCTATGAAAACGGGCAGCCGAAAACATACGATCCGGACACATTGTGCAAAATTGCCGACTCCCTCAACGATCTTTCAATACTGGTGCATCACTGTCAGGAGTGCCCTGTACGCAAGCATGTTTTCATAAAACAGTTTCCAGATCTGAACAACATCAGACCGGAACCGGCAATTATCGCGAACAAGCTGCGCAAGGAGATGCTTGAAGCAGCAGATGCTCTTGATCGCCTCACTGAACGGTTCGGAGATGCAGATTTCAAAAGCCGCCCTGACTACATGGAGATATTTGAAGCTGGCATGGAACAGGTGATAGACGCCAAGCGGGCCATTGAAATCCTTGAGTATCAGCTCATACTTTCCGGGGCTCACAGCAGCGCTGACTTCAAGAAAATTTACGACCGGCAGCAGGCAAAGTGCATCGCCAACGGGCACCACAAGCCTGAGGAGCAGGCGGCATGAGCGGCGAAGTTGTGACCATAACCCGCGGCGACCTTGCCGCCTTGGCCGGAGAAATGGCCAAGCAGGTCGCGGTAATAATGCAACACCAGCAATCCCTTCCGGAGATGTACGCTTTCCCGGAGGATATCGTCAAGATCACCAAGGGAAAGGTGCCGGTAAACACCATCAAGTACTGGCGTCAGCAAGGCTGGATCAAGATTACCAAGCTTGGCCGCAACTGCTTTGTGATGCCGGAAGACTGGCAATATTTTGTCAAAAATTACCGGCTGCTGAAAGGAAAGCGGGCGCAATGAACGACCCCGGGCCATCATCACCACCCACTGTTGATCTGGCCCTGGACTCTATTGGCGCCACTGAGCTTGAGCGCAGGGTGGTGCATCTGGTTTGCAAGGTAGATAGCCCGCGCAGTGCCTTGCGGGTTGTGAAGGAATACAGGAAAGCAAGGGATCAATCAAACCAACCAATGGTGATTGTATGAGCGAATGCACACTGAAAGAGCGCCTGCAATGTATAGCAATCGGTCTCGGCATGACCGTGTTTCTCCTGGTGGTCGGATGGTGTGCCGTGGCATTCACTTGCGCCACGAGCAACAGCATCCTGAATTCTGCATCAAGTCGCCCAGCTTCACCCACGATGGATCGCTCTGTTCTCCTTGCCGCCGTTAATGCCGATTCTCGGGCGGCGCAACCAGGAAATAAAAATGATTGAGCGGTGCGGCAACTGTAAATGGCGCACGGCCTGGGGATGCCCAAGCCGGACCGGGCAGGCATGCAAGGCCTGGGAGATTGGGTGATGACTGAGATTGCCCGGCCAATCTTGCGCCAATGCCCACTCACATGCGGGCTTGCAACTCGAATGACGGAATCCGGTTTTTCCCGGGCCTGTGCTGCTCGACTGGAACGGATAAAGAAGCTGGCGGAAGTAAGCAGCACGGATCCACACGCCGCATATTGCCGTGAATGCAAGGGCCTGAACAGGCCTGTTGAGCTTGAGATAATAAGCATGGAGGGGATGATCATGGGGACACAGCAAACATCCAGGACAGGTGCCGAGCCGAAATATACACTGCCTCCGGCCCTGGCCAAGGTATTGAAGCCGATATCGCATGCAGAGGCCCAGACGATCACCCTCAAGGATTTGATGGAATTTTGGCGTCGACCGCTGATCAAGATTGGCCAGGCGAGCGAATGCCCATGCTGTGGAAATATCAGAACGCTTAAATGCCGTGGACTCTGCGGTGGATGCAACAGCGCCAAGGTAGCGAAGCAGAACCTCGCAGGGCCAGCCCTGCTGGAGCATTTGGCCATGCGGGCCGGTGGCGACAAAAATATCCAGACCGAAGCATCACAAAAAACTAATCAGGTATCCACCAGCCCGGTCATGGTGCCGTCATCTCCTGCGGCCCCCCCCGCCGTGGCCGGGCAGGTGGAGTGTAACGATCCATTGAAAAATTTGACCACCTTGAGGCTGGCACTGTGCCGATCTCTGGGCCTTGATGACAATACTCCCTGGTATGAGATCCCGGAGCATGTCGACAAGCTGGTTATGCGCCTGAAAGACAGAACAGAAGAGAATGACATCCTCTCCGCAATGTGCGGCGAAGTGGCGGATATCCTTGGTGCTGGTGCGGCAGACAACCTTTCCCAGGTTGCCAGACGACGCAAGGATGAATCTGCCATGGCTATCAGGGAAATCAACAAGAACCTTGAACTCCGGCAAGAAATTGCCAGTCTCAACCGACTATTGGCCACCCATCCCCTGGAAACACCGGCAGCAACAGAGGAGAGCATCGTCGCCAAGTGGTCAGCATTGCCGGCTCCAGACGGTTACGAGGCATTAACCGCAGTACTGCAGGATGCAATTGACCAGGCTGCCAACGGTAAGGGCCTGGAACGCCACGCCGATGATCAGCCATTCCACAATCAACCCATCATGCGTGAGACGCAGGCAGTTGGCCTCGGGTTCCCTGCAGGTCAGGCCCGCAAGAAGATACTCGAGGCGGTGCGCGGTTGTGATGATCATCCGGAGCGTGCTGTCGCAGACTTGTTGGGAGCCATCAACTACATCGCCGCACTGGTGATCGCCATCCGCTCTAGCATTGCGGAGCTGGCTGCATGATCGATCCCACCTGGGCCTTGACAGCAGCCAGCGTGATCGGAGCCGCTTTGAACGCAGTTGGTCGCCGTGCCGGGTTCACTGTCTGGATATTCAGCAACATCGGTTGGGTCATCGCCAATGCCTCCCGTGGTCTGTGGCCACAGGCCGGTCTTTTTGTCGCCTACCTCGGCTTTTCCGTGGTGGGCTTTTTCATGTGGCCATCCAGCTCGACAACCAAGACGCAGAAAGAGGTCACCCATGATGCCGCCCTTTAACTCTGGCATGTATCAATCAGAGGGCCACCGCTTATCGCAAGCCGCAGACTTCGGGCAGCCACCGTCGTTCGTCGTAGCCTTGAAGGTGCCGACCGTTCCGGTGGCCGTACATTCTTTCGGAGTCGCCACTCCCCGGCTCGCCCCCCTCCCCCCTTTTCAAAAAGTCACGCCAAAGGTCCATGACGGTCGCGGGTCCTTTGGGGCCATTCAAAGCACAAGGGTCGGCCCCCCCCGGTTTATTGGTACACAAAAAATTCTCAGAAGACCGGAAAACCGGAAAATAGCGAATCCATTGTCGGATGCGCAAATTATGTCAATCTTTTGACCAGTTAGCGATGACAGGATCAATGTGGAGCATTTAGGCGAATCAGGGGGAAGTGCGTGGTCGAAAATGATGGCGATATGAACCAATTCCCCTCGGATATGGACGAAATCAAGAGACTGAGCCAGGAGCGGGCGGATGCCGAGCGCGATGCGGCGCAGACGGATGCCCCTCAAGGAGTCGCCGGACTGCCACTTGAGTTCATTACCGATTGCCGGGCCAAGAACGAAGTGGGCGACTCTGAAATTTATTGCGCGCTCCACCGCAAGAAATACGCCAAAAACGTTGATACCCTTGGGACATGGTATGCCTTTACCGGCCATCACTGGCAAGTCGATAAGACAAACCGCTCTCTTGATGCGGTTGAAGACGTGGTCCAGGCATACCTCCGCGAGCTGGCCGATGTCGAAGAGAAAATGCTCAGTCTTCATGGGGACGAAAACAAAAAGGATATCGTTTCCAGGCTGGCTAAAAAACAGGAGGCGATAATCAAACGCTGCAGCAGACTCCGAACCGGCAGAGGCCGCAAGAACGTGCTGGACCTGGCCACCTCCAACTCACAGCCGCTGGTGATCGCTTACGATCAGCTCGACCAGGACCCGTTTCTTCTGGGTGTGAAGAACGGCGTGGTGGATCTACGCACCGGCCTCCTCCGAGACGGCCGTCCGGAAGATCTGATTACCATCGTCGCCCCGACCGCATACCAAGGCATCACCGCCAAGTGCGCTGCCTGGAAAAGTTTTCTCCTCGAGGTGCTGGTGGATCCGACCATAATCGACTACCTCCAGCGCCTCCTGGGATATTCAATCATCGGCGCGGATCTCGGTGTCCGGGTCTTTCCTATCTTTCACGGAGAACACTCCCAGAACGGCAAGGGGACCATCAAGGAAGTTGTGCTTTCCGTTCTTGGCCAAGTGGCTGGTACCATCCAGTCAGAGATGCTGATCGCCACCAAGTTTGCCAAGGCGGCAGGCAGCCCGACCCCGGAGATCATGGACCTCAAGGGAAAACGGCCGGTATTCGCCAGCGAGACCGAAAAAGGGCAACGCTTTGCGACCGCCGCGGTCAAGCGATACGCCGGCGGCGACAAACTCAAGGGCCGAGGCCTGCAGGATCGTGATTTCACAGAGTTCATTCCCAGCCATACCATGTTCCTGCTCACCAACTACACGCCGCATGCGCCGGCGGATGATCACGGCTTCTTCAACCGGGCCAAGATAATTCCCTTCCCGTTTTCGTTCGTGGAGGATCCCAAGGCGCCATACGAGAAAAAGGCGGATCCAAACCTGAAAGAGAAGCTGCTGGCCGAGGCCTCCGGAATTCTCGGCTGGCTGGTAGAGGGGGCGCTGCTATTCCAGCAGCAAGGGCTGGCCACTCCGGACAGCATCAAGGAGCCGACCGCAGCATACAAGCGGGGCGAAGATCAGATCCTCGATTTCGTGGAGGCCTGCTGTCTCCAGGACAAACACCTCCAGGAGAACGCCACCAATCTTTACACCGCTTTCCGGGCATGGTGGCGAGAAAACGTCAACAACAGCCCGCCAAACGCCAGAAACTTCGGAGACGGGCTCAAGCTCCACTTCAAAAAGGAGAAGAAAGGCACTGTCACCTACTTTGGCCTGGAGGTTAAGCCGGACATTCTTGAGAAGGTCCTAAAAGACGGAAATCCCTCTGATTCTGGTGGGTTATGGTCAAAATAATGGATAGTTGGATAGTTGGACAGTGCATATCTACAGAAATAATTCATACGGGGGAATGTTTACGCGCGCACGTATTATATAACCCTCCAACTGTCCAACTATCCAGAAAAGAAGAAGAGAGAAGAAGATGAGTATGATGCAATTCTTTAATTTTCCTGGCTTTTCAGGATTTCGCGCCGGCGGGAAAAACGGTGGAGAGTACCAGGGCAAATGTCCAGGCAATGGTCCGGACTGCGTTTCTCTTGAGGAAAACACCGACCGGATGCGGGTGTGGCCGCTGCAGGGCAATGTCGGCACCTTCAGTTGCCGCAAGTGCGGTCGGGGCGGAGACGCCATCCAGTGGCTGCGCGATTTTCAGGGCCTTGGCTACATCGAGGCATGCTCCTATCTCGGGATCGAGCCGAAGACCCAGGCCAAGGCCTCGGTCCCCGGGCGTTCATCCGCACCCAGGCCTGTCCTGGAGCAGTCTCGCAAGATCACCATCCACCCCACCACCTCACCATCACCGGTGTGGATCGAGCATGCCGAGAAGTTCGTGTCCTGGTGCCACGAGCAGCTGCTGGCCAATCAGGAGCAGCTCGACTATCTCGCTTCAAGGGGCATCACCCAGGAAGCTGCCATAGACTGCAGGCTCGGATGGAATCCGACGGACACTTACCGGGCCAGGGAGAGTTGGGGCCTGCCCACCGAGCTGCACGGACAAACCGGCAAGGCTAAGCGTCTCTGGCTGCCTTCCGGCCTGGTCATCCCGGTTTACCGCGGCGGCGTACTTCACCGGATCCGAATTCGCCGCCCTGATTACGAGCGGGCAAAGAACTGTGAAAACCTCAAATACTACCGGATACCAGGTTCAGCCGGAACCACCATGATCCTGGGAGAGTCTGCCCGGGCCTTCGCCGTGGTCGAGGCGGAGCTCGACGCCGTGGCCATCTTCGCGGCCGCTGCGGATCTGGTTGGCGCCGTGTCCATCGAAACACTTGAGGGAAACCTGGACGCCGAGGCCTACGCGCTCCTCTTCGGATCCCTGGCCATCATCGATGCCCTCGATGCGGACGACCCGAAAACCCCGGCCCTGCAGCGGGCCCTTGCAAAATGGTCCGCCACCTTCGACCGGCATCTGCGCTGGCCGGTGCCGGTGGGCAAAGACCCGGGCGAGGCATTCAAGGCCGGGGTGGATCTCCGCGCCTGGATCAAGGCCGGCCTGCCTCCGGTTTTCCAGATCGGTTCCGGCACTCCGGACCGTCCCGGACAGTCTCTTTCTTCTGGTTTGGTGGAGGGGGCGGCGGATGTTGAGGCGGTTGCGGTGGAAGCGATCACGGCCTCGGATGAAGTTGAAAAAAAGGAAACGGTGGTTGCGGCCCCAGCGTCCGGTGATGATCTTGCCGAGCTCGCCGGGTTGCTGGCAAATACTCCGGTTCGGGTGATCAAGAGCCAGGACCCCTGCGAAGTGCGTATCAAGTGGACACCGGCCTGGCGCTCTGCAAACCTTGCCGCCGCTGCCAGAATATCGGATCTGGTGTTCAAGTCGGAAGCGGTCGGCAAGGCAATCCATTACCACCCGGCCAAAGAGATTCATGCCGGTAATCTTATCCAGGGAGGATGATCATGCAGCCAGAAGATATTGCGCGTCAAAACGAAGCCCTCAAGGAAACCAGCCGCCTTCTCTTTGGAGATTCCGCAGAACTCCGCATTGTTGATCCGGCATCCCTGGTTATTCTCAAAGAAAATGCCCGTTATTTCAAAAAGGAAACCTTCAAGCAGCTGGTGGCCAACCTCCGGCAGGATCAGCGGCTTTCCAGTGTCCCTCTCTGTTATCCGATGGATGACAGCAACCGGCTGGAAGTGCTCTCCGGAAATCACAGGGTAAAAGCCTCTGTCGAGGCCGGAATCCAATGGATCATGGTAATCGTGATCATCGAAGCAATAGAATTGAGCCAAAAAATTTCTATCCAGCTCTCCCATAACTCCCTGGTCGGTGAAGATGACCAGCAGATTCTTGCCGGACTCTGGGCCCGCATCGATGACATCAAAGCAAAATGCTACGCCGGGCTTTCCAGCGAAACAATCGGTGAGCTGCAGAATGTAAAGCTGCTTAATTTCAGCACCCCGCAGCCGCGCACCAGGCAGGTGACTTTCGCCTTCACCGAAATGGAATTCGGGGCTGTCGCAGAGATTATGGACGAACTCGGGCGGATCCCCTCAGATAACGTCTATCTTGCCCAGGCCGATCAGTTTGACGCCTTTTTCAAAAAACTGCTCGCGGTCAAGAAGAAGGACAATATCAAGAACGGCAGTCTGGCCATGCTGCGCCTGCTGGAAAAGCTGGAAGAGGTGGTCTGAGATGTCATTTATCGGAGCAGTCGCCGCCTCTGTCCGGCAGACCCTGGCGCAATACGCAAAAGAAATTGAGCACCCGGTGCTGCTGATCGGCGCCGGAAACTTCACCGTTGCTTCGGCCCTGCGTTCCGGAGGATATACCGGGCCCATAACGGCTTGTGATGTTTCCCTTTACACCTCGGCTCTTGGCGCATTTCTGGCGGACAGCCCTTTTGATGTCAGCGAAAACCCGGAGTGCCCGGAACAGTTGCAAGGGATGCTCCGTCTCGACTCGCCCGTGGATGTCGTGGCCTCCATCGCCCTGCTCTACGATCTGCGGGAAGTGTGGCAGATAAAGAACCCATATCAAGAAAAGGTCATGCGCCAGTATCGGCTGGAATGGGAAACCCTGCTCGCCACCACCAGAGAGAAGCTACAGATATACAAGAAGCATATAGGCCCCATCGACTACCAGGCCAAAGACGGCTTTGAGCTTCTGGCCGAGAAATCCTCGGAGCATACGGTGTTCGCTTTCCCCCCGACTTACCGGGCAGGCTATGAGCGCCTGGAAAAGCTGTTGCGCGCCTCAATCGCCTGGGAACAACCTGCCTACAAGGAAATGACCGACAAAAGCATGGAACTGTACGAGGAAATTTCCCGCTTTACCTCATATTTTGTGGTCCTGGAAAAAGACCTCCCGGATGTGCATGCAATCCTTGGCCAGCCGTCCGCCATTCTGCCGCGCGGCCGGAACAGTTTTTCCCACATCATCGCTAAAAGCGATCGCCGCCGGATCGTGGGTCGCAAAGTAGTCAAAAGTGAAGCCATCGGCCCTATCTGGCCTGCCGACCGGGAAGTGACCGGAAAAGAACAGCTCTCCTTTGCAAAAATCACCTTTGGTCAATCTATCCGAATGAATGAGTTGTTCCTCTCTTCGCGGATCGACTATTTCACCGGCGGCGTCGGCGTCTCCCTGGCCTTCCTGCTCGACGGCCACGTAATCGGCAAGGCGGATTTCTGCCCGTCCTCGCACCAGTGGAAGCTGCCGGATGACAGGCCCATGATCTACCTGATGTCCGACCTGGCAGTGCCCAGCGTTGAAAAGCGGCTGGCAAAACTGGTGTTGCTCTGTCTGCTCTCCAAAGAGATCAAGGAGATCCTTGACCTGCGTTACATAGAGGACTTTGGCTGGATCACCACCAGCGCCTTTGCCAAGCACCCGGTGAGCATGAAGTATCGCGGCATCTTTACGCTCCATAAACGCAAAGAGGCGGAGGGCGGTTTCCTGCTCAACTACTGTGCAGAGGCCGGGGCGCACAATATCGCGCAAGTGCTTGAAATATGGACAAAAAAAACGAGGAAATAAGCAAATAAAAGTGTACTTCCGTGGCCCGTTTGGTATCATAAGTATATGGAATAACATTACTTTTTACCAAAACGGAGGACACGGAAATGAAAAAAGTGAACAAAAAAGCAACAAAGGTACTCGACAAAATGCGGTCCATGATGACGGAAAACTACCTCAAACTAAGCAACAACGACACGTTTATGCCGGTTGTTGTCGAAAGGGTCGGGTCCATCGTCGTCGGAAAGCAGAGTTGCGAGCTGATCAGCGTCGCACATTACGGAGAGCAGAACGGCGACCTGATGCGGGATCCGGAAATTGTCTTTATCCGCGACGAGCAAGGCAACTATTACCCGGAGAGCATTATCCAGGATTACATCGGGGTCTGTCGTAAAGCGGTCACCTGCGATGATGAGGGCAAGGCTGTCCGTTTCAACCCTCGGCAGCAGCGGGATATTGCGGCATTTACCGGCATGTGGATGGAGAATATCCGTTATCAGCAGGGAATTTGAGGGGCTCGCCATGGATATCATGATCTTGGAACAGAGCGAAGGCAACAACGTGAAATATTTCACCCTGAAAGCCGGAAACAAGGAGGCCTTTGTCTCGGTCCACCGAGACGGAACCATACAGGTGTGCTGCAAAAACGCCTCACACAGAGTCTGGAGAGGAGCTGGCCGCATCTTCGACGATAAAGCGTCTGCCCTGGCCAGCTACAAATCAAACGAAATGAGAGCCATGATCGAGGCGGCAACTTGCGGCCTCGATCTGAACCAGCTTGCTGCAACAAGCGTCCAATAAAAACGACAGAAAACGAAGAGGAGAACCACCATGACCACCAACACCGCGCAACAACAGACAATCGAACAGATCAAGCTGAACAAGATCATTGCCAACCCACTGAACCCAAGAAAGAACTTTACCGGAAAGGCTTATGAGGACCTGCTTGCCTCGGTCCGTGAAAAAGGAGTGCTCCAGCCCATTATGGTCCGACAGCTCCCGGACAAGAAGTACGAGATAGTCTTCGGAGAGCGCCGTTGGCGTGTCAGTTGCGACCTTGCCAAGGAAAACGGGGGTCTGTCCAAGCATGCCATCCCGGCCATGGTGCGCGATCTGGACGACAACGAAGCCTTTGAGATTATGACCATCGAGAACCTCCAGCGCAACGACATCACAGAGCTGGAGGAGGCAAACAGCTTCAAATTATATATCGACCGGATGGGCGACGAAGCGGTCCCGATTCTGGCCGAGAGGATCGGTATCAACCCTGCCTATATCCGCCGCCGCGTCAAGATACTGGAGCTTCCGAAAGAGGTTCTTGAGGCCTGGGCACAGGGCAGCCTGAAATATGGCCACCTGGAACAACTCACCCGGGTTGGTGACAAAAAGCAGGTAAAAATACTGTTTGAATGGATGGAAGAACAATCCAGGTTCCGGCATGTGGCGGTGCGGGATCTGGCCCGCAAGATCGACAGTGAATCTCCGGAGTTGAAGTCGGCTTTTTTCGATGTCGACAAAGCCGGGTGCGCCACCTGCTTCCAGAACTCGGATGTCCAGAAGAGCCTGTTCGGCTCCGCCTCTGATGCCATTCAGTGCAACAATCCGAAATGCTTCAAGCAGAAACAGAACAACTGGCTCAAGGACAACTGGAATGATTTCCGGGCAAAGCACAAACTGCCCACCAACGGCTTCCGTTTTTCATCGGATTTTCAGTGGAATGATTACGAGGAGATCGGCAGCTGGCAGAAGACGCCGAAACCATGCAAATCCTGCGAGTCCTTCTTTTCCCTGGTGTCGCTCACCGGCAAGGTGGACCGGCCCAAGGTCTGCATGGGCGACAAGGCCTGTTTCAAGAAAACCACCACCGAAGCCTGGAGTGAAGGCAAGAGCGTGGAAAAGACTGCAGCGGCCAAGGCGGCTGGCCCCAGGGTGGCATGGCACGGAGAGCACTTCCGCGATCTTTTCTTCCGGGAGGCCTTGCCCGCCAAAATACAGGCCGGTGGGGTCGATTCAGCGAGCCGTCGGCGGCTGATCCTCTTTGCCCAGCTCGTTTCCAACCGGGATCTGCAGCCGTGGTTTGTTCAACGCCACAAAATGGCAGGGGAAAAGGAGATTGATACCTGGACCAGGCTTTCGGACGAAGAGATCATGGTCAAGCTGGCCACCATGAGCGGCCAGGAGCTTGAGGAAGAGCTGGTGGCCGCCGCCCTGGAAACCTTTCTGCAAAAAGACAAGGTGACCTGTGCCGGACGTTGGCGGGCGGCGGAGCATCTTGGCATCGACATGGCCCAGGAGTGGGCGATCACCGAAGAGTATCTCGACAAGAAAACCGTAGCTGAAATGATGGCCATGGGCGAGTCCCTGGGGATCTTCGCAGAGGAACAGGCGGTGAAATTCCTCACTGAAACAATCGGCAAGCCGGAAGGAGCCTACGGAAAATGTAAGAAAGGAGAGCTGAAAAGGGTCTTCCTGGAGTCCGGCGTCAATCTGGTTGGCCGGGTGCCCTCGGAGATTCTAGGAGCATGACCGGAAGGCGAAGAAAAACCCCTCCCGCTGCAACAGGAGGGGCCGAAGAGAAGAACCGCTCCCCCTTAAAGGGGAAGGTTCTGCGGACACTATAAAGAAGAAAAAGCCAGGACTCAAGGAGTTTCCGAGAGTCCTGGCTTCCGAGTTGAGGCCCCGGCTTATAGAGCCGGAAAGTGGCCCCGCCCCGCGCCAACGGGGCAGGGCCTGCACAATACCCCTAAAAGGGAGGGATATTGCACGATGTGGACTATAGAAAAGAGCAGAGGAAAAAGCAATGATCCAGACATCCTATTTTGCAAGCAAGGCGCCGGCGGAACGAAAGGTGTGCATATCTCTCAAGCGTCCGCGGTTTTTCAGCAAGGGAGGGCTGTGGGTTGTAGAGCTTGCCCCGTCTAATCCCTGGGCGGAAGACTGGCGGGAGCAATACAGGCGGGATTTGCGGGACCGCTTCCCGACTCCGGACAGGCTGGCGGAAGTGCTTGCCTATATCGAGGGGAAGGTTCCGAACCCCATATTTTGCTGCTACGAAAAAAACCGAGATGAATGCCATCGCGGGGAGCTGGCGGCGCACGTGAGAGAGGTTCTAGGCATCGAATTGCCGGAGTGGGAGCTTGGCAGGTAATGGATCGCAACGAACTGGATAGCATCCTTTCGGAGTCCGGAAAAACGGATTTGTCGGTCCTGATATCCGCCAAGGAGGAGGCCAAGCAACGGGCCTTGCAGGATCCCTCCGCGACCAATTTGGTGGCCATGGAACGGGCAACCAACATGATCGAGAAACACCTGGCCAAGGAAAAAGCGGCCGATCAGGAACCGGAAGCGCAGTTCCAGGACACCAAGAACGGTGCCGCTGTTCTGCGTTACCTGCAGGACAACGGCTGGAATCTGGAGAAGACTCAGTTTTATCAGCACGTCAAGCAGGGAAAGCTGGTCAGAAATGCCCAGGGGCTTTATACCCGGCGCGCCGTGCTCAAGTATGCCAAGGATTGGGTACCTCGTGCGGAAACCGGCAAGAAGGACAGGGAAGACCAGGACGACCTGCAGCGGATCAAGCTCGAAGAAGAGATCGAGCGGATCAGGGTCCAGCAGAAGCGGGAAAACTTCAAGTTCGATGTCGAGCGCGGCAAGTACCTGCTCCGGGCGGAAGTCGAGCAGGAGCTGGCCGGCCGCGCCGTTGCCCTGGATGCCGGTTACAACCACATGGTTTACAGCCGGGTGCAGGAATTTATTTCCGTGGTCGGCGGCGATCCGGCCAAGGCGAGCATGCTGATCGAGCTGCTGTTGACAGCAAGGGATGACTGGTTCAATCAGTATGCCTCGGCAATGGATATCGAGGTTGAGCTTGCCGAGAACATGCCACCGGATGAATGAATCATCCCACCATAAAACAAGGTATTTTTTGCCTGTTATTATCGAAAAAACAGAGAGTTATCCTGAAAACTCAAAGAAACGAAAAATGAAAAAAACAGTCAAAAACAGCATAACAATCCCGCAGTCGACTGTTGATGAGCTGGCGCGGCGCCACGGTGGAAAGAAAAACGCTCTTTCAGGACAGGTGAGCAGCGACCTGCGCTTTTACCATGCCCTGCTGGATCTGCTCGGCATGGAAGCGATGATCGATGGCAGTTTCAGCGAGGCGGAGATCCTGCTGCTGATCGCCGCCACCACCGGCATGAAAGTTGATCCGGGAAGCATTGCCGGAATCGCCCCGCGCATTGCCGCCGCGCTTGCCGAGCATACCAGCAAGGACAACCACCAGGCCATGTCGCTCCTGAGCCACAAGGTTATGAAGCTCTCGATCAGCAAGGCGTTGTGGCTGTGGGACAGGCTCACGGTGTACCGGGCCAACAGCGACCAGAACCAGAACCGGGGGTATCTTCTGGCCCTGTTTGGGGTGCGATGAACCAAGATGACGACAAAAAAAGGAGAAACATCATGAAGAATAAACTGACTGATCTCAATGACCACTTGTTTTGCCAGTTAGAGCGACTGTCCGACGAAGAAATAAAAGGGGAAGCATTAAAAGAAGAGATCGAACGCGCCAGGGCAGTATCACAGGTAGCGAGTCACATCATCGGCAATGCAACTTTGGTGTTGAACGCACAGAAAGCGCTTAACGACGGCTTGATCCGCCGTGCTCCACTCATGATGATCGGTGCAGTCAATGAAGCGGCGGAATAGGTACACGGTAGAGCAGCTGGCTTTCCTGCGGACCGGATACGCCACAATGTCTATCCGGCAGCTCACTCCTGCGTTCAATGCGAAATTTGACTTGGAAAAGACGGAGACCCAGATCAAGGCGGCATTGAATAATCACCGCATCACTTGCGGCCGAAAATACGGCGAGCGGATCTACTCCGCGCATTTGTACACCGCGGAGCAGGTATTTTTTCTACGGTACAACTATATGGGCCGAAGCGTGGCCGAGTTGACCGGCGTGTTCAATAAATGGTTCGGCGCAGACATGACGGAACGCCAGATCAAAACCTTTGTCCATAACCGGGGAATTACCTCCGGCAATACCGGAAGGTTCGTGAAGGGGCAAAAATCATGGAACAAGGGAGTTAAAGGCTACATGGGGCCCAACCGGACCAGCTTCAAAAAAGGCAGTGTGCCGAAAAACCGGAAGCCGCTCGGCACCGAAAGAATCTGCTCGAAAGACGGGTTTGTGCTTATAAAGATCGCCGAGACCAACCCATATACCGGGTTCCCGACCCGGTACAAACACAAGCACGTCCATGTCTGGGAGAAAAATAACGGCCCGGTGCCCAAGGGGCATGTGGTGTCCTTTATCGATGGCGACAAGCTCAATTGCAATCCTGAAAATCTGATGCTGCTCAACCGCAAGGAGCTGTTGTGCCTGAACCTGCTCAACTATCAAGCCACACCGGCAGAATTGAAACCTTCGGTGCTGGCCCTGGCAAAACTTGAAGCAAAAGCCGGGATCAGGACACACCCGGGTAGAGGACGCAAGAGGAAAACAAAAGGAGCTTGTCACCATGAAGCCATCTGAAAAACGCATTGCAAAAGGGTTGTGGTGGGATCGCAACTGGCCTGTGCTGGAAGGTTGCACGCCCTGCTCGCCTGCCTGCGATAACTGCTTTGCCGCCAAATATGCTCACAGGTTTAAAGATTCGCTCCCTTCCCTTCGCGGACTGACCAACCAGGAAGGAAAATGGAATGGCATGGTGATGATATGCAGAGATCAGCTCAAGCTGCCGAGTACAATCAAAAAGCCAACCGTCTGGTTCGTGACCGAACGCAGCGACCTGTTCCACCCTTTGGTTCCGTTTGGGTACATCCAGGCCGTTCTCACCTATGCGGCAATGGCTCCACATCACCGCTACATGATCCTTACCAAGCGGCCAGAGCGGATGGCGGAGTTTTTTCAATGGATGAACAGCGAGTCCACCTACTCCGTTGAGACGCTTCAAGATTGCTTCTGGTTCGGGGTAACGGTTTGGGATCAGGCCAGCGCAGACAGGAGCATTCCTATCCTGTGCGGCCTGCAGGTTGCTCACAAGTTTATTTCCATAGAGCCGATGCTTGGACCGGTAAACATCCTGCGCCACTGCAACCGGGAAGCGGCGGCACACTCTCGGTTTAGACCTGTTCCTTGTGTTGACCTGGTCATCTGCGGTGGTGAATCAGGGCATGAAGCCAGGGCGCTGTCTCCTGAGTGGGTAAACTTTCTGCGTTACCAATGCACCGACGCAAAAATACCTTTTTTCTTCAAGCAATGGGGGGAATGGAGCCACCAATCGCAAGCAGATTTTACATCCAGCCCCTTTACAGCACTGTCCAGCAGAAACGCCATGTATCACGTCTGGGGAGATGGGACCAGATCATACCGCGTCGGAAAGAAAGCAGCCGGTCGTCTGTTGGACGGAAAGGAGCACATGGAATTCCCAGGAGAAAGCGAATGTGCACAATAACCTGCGGAGAATGCGGAGCGGAAAACCTCTTCGAGATGTGGCTTGAGACCATCTCCGGAATGATCATGCCGAAAGATGTTTTTCAGTGCCCGGCCTGCAAGGTTTCCATCAAGAAGACCTTCGGGACGCCAAAGATTTTGCGGACGGAAGACGGGGATCTGGAGCGCGTCATTCCTGGCGAGGTGTCTCTGGTCCGTGTTCCGGCGAGACTGTAAGGAGAGAATATGGCCATTCTAAATTTGACTCTCAAGAAGAAGTGGTTTGACCTGATAGCCTCCGGACAAAAGACAGTAGAGTACCGGGAATTCAAGCCATATTGGGTGTCACGGCTGATGGCCAACGGTGCTATTCGGCAGGACTTCACAGAGGTTCACTTCCGAAACGGACACTCTCGGAATGCGCCGTTCATTCGGGTAAAGCTCCACAGCTTAACCGTTTATCGCAATGACTTCATCGCGCCCATGCACGGTGAAGAGATAACGGCTGACAAGTATTTTCTGATCAGCCTCGGTCCGGTGCTGGAGTTGAGAGCGTAATTAATTTGTCGCTCAAAAAAGCGAAAAATTGAGGCACAAAGGAGCTTGATCATCATGAGTGAGGTTCTAAATTCTCCAACCGAAACAAAGCATTTCTCGGCTATTCCTTCTTGCTCGTATTGCGGAAAATAAATAAATGACCATCCCCCAACCAATCACCCTTACCGGATCCCGCCCATGGCTGCCGCTGTCGCTGCACCAGCGGCCGGCACCGGTGCGCATCTCCTTCCGGTTTTCGGCGGCGGAGCGGCGCGTCTTTCGCAAGCGGCGCAAGATCAAGGTGTCGGAATGGTGTGAGAAGCATCGCGTCTTGACCATGAGCTCACTGGCCGGGCCGTGGCGGAACGACATCACCCCGTACTTGGCCGGGATCATGGATGCCTCGTTTTTTGTCTCGGTCCGCGAGATTGCCATGTGCAAGTCTCCGCAGACAGGCGGCTCCGAGGGCGTAAACAACTGCATCGGCTATGCGGCTGACCGTGACCCGGGCCCGGTGATGTATGTTTTCCCGGACCAGGAGGTCTCCAAAGAGAACTGCAACGACCGCATCCAGCCCATGTTCACATCGTCGCGGCGGCTGCGCGAAACCATGACCGGCCGCATGGATGACGCATCATCCATGCGGATCAATCTCAAGCACATGCCAATTTATATGGCCTGGGCCAGGTCGGTTTCCCGCCTGAGCAACAAGCCGATCCGCTACATCGTTTTCGATGAAACCGACAAATACCCCGAGTCAAACAACCGGGAAACCGATCCCATCCGATTGGGAGAAGCCAGAAAAACCACCTACCGCTGGAACTACAAGATATGGAAGATCTCCACCCCCTCGGTGGAATCAGGATATATCTGGCAGTCTCTGCAGAATGCGCAGGTGATTTTCGAATATCAGGTGTGCTGTCCATCCTGCAGCGGTCGGCAGGTTATGTCCTTCGAGCGGATCCACTGGCCGGAGGATGAGCGCGATCCGAACATCATTGAGGCCCAGGGGCTCGCCTGGTACGAATGCGAACATTGCGGAGCGCACTGGGACGACCACCACCGCGACCAGGCAGTGCGCCTCGGCGGCTGGGTGGCAAAGAGCAGCGATCCGGACAAGCCGGATGGCCGGGAACTCTTCGCCTATCTGGAGGCTGTCCGCCCCCGCAAGATAGGCTTCCACCTCCCCTCCTGGCTGTCTCCCTTCGTTCCGCTGGCCGAGATCGCCGCCGCCTGGCTCAAGTGCCGCAAGCCCGGCACCAAGGTAATCGACCTCAACGCCCACAAGGATTTTTGCAACCGCTACAAGGCGGAGCCGTGGCTGGAGCATCACCAGGAACGGGAAGAAGATAAAATCCTCGCCCTCTGCGACGACCGCCCCCGCGGCCTGGTGCCGGCAGGCAATCAAGTGGCCTGCCTGCTCGGCACCGCCGACACCCAGGACAACGGGTTTTATTACAAGATCAGGGCCTGGGGCTATGGCCTTGAGCAGGAAAGCTGGCTGATCCGCGAGGGGTTTGTCGATACCTTCGAGGCCCTGGAAAAGGTCTTCTGGCAGGATGAATACCTGGACGCCTCCGGCCGGAAATATGTTCTGCACTTCTGCGCCATCGACGCAATGGGCCACCGCACCAAGGAGGTCTACGACTGGTGCCGGGCCAGAAAGGGAAAGATCGTGCCGCTCAAAGGCGAGGAGCGCATGGCCACCCCGTTTTCCTGGACAACGATCACCACCTACCCCGGCACGAAAAAGGCGATCCCGGGCGGCGTGCAGCTCCTCCGGATCAACACCAATTATTTCAAAGACAACCTTGCCACCAAGCTGGAAATCTTCCCGGCAGATCCGGGAGCATGGCATCTGCACAAAGACTACAACTCGGAGTGGGCCCAGCAGATGTGCGTCGAGTTCGTCAACGGAAAGGGGTTGTGGGAGTGTCCGGAGGGGAAAGCAAACCACGCTTTTGATGTCGAGGTCTACAACCTGGCCCTGGCGGATCTGGTGGAGGTGAAGTTCTGGCCCAGGCCGGAGGAAGTGCAGGAAGACAGTTCAGGACGAAGGGTGCGCAGTAAAGGCGTGGAAGCTTAACCAAGAGGAAACAACGATATGACAACAGATGCTTATGAAGAAAAACTGCTCTCCGCAACCAACGAAGCCAAGAGTGGGGTTGATTACTCCGCCCAGGATGGCGCCACCTGTCCACACTGCGCCACTCCTCGCGCCAGGATTACCGGTTCCCTGCCCTGGGAGGATGGATTCAAAACGCGCTACCACAAGTGTAGCAACCAGGATTGCCCGCTTCACAGAATGGATATAACCATCAAGTCCGTGCAGGTTGATCCGGTTCGGCAGCGAGCAATGGGTGGGTGAGATAACCTAAGGTGTTTTTTTCTGAGCAACAACGAACTTTGAAGTGTTTTCTAAAACCCTTAAAAGCTCCTTTTGTATTTTCCCCTGAAGTTCAAATTGATCAATATGGCCTTGTGGTATGTAAAACTTATCAAGATCAGTTTGTTTCACTGTTGGATAGTCCAGATCATTGGCTATTTCAGATAGAAGCTCCAGCCAGGTATGCTCTCTCTCCTGAGATGGTGGTTGAGCAAGAAGCGTATAATATTTGTGCCAAAGATCCACAACTTTTTGATTTTTTGAAAAAACAACATCAAGGGTATTAAGAACCTCAACCATTGCGAAATTCGGGGGAATCGACTTTCGATGGGCCATCAAGAGTAGGAACGCCCTATGTTTAGTATCTTGCTTCTCTTTATGCTTTTGATACAGCAAAGTAATTATAACAGCAATAATTGGACCGACAATTACAGCAATAAGATTCATTGTTTCTGTTGTCATATTGAATACCGTGGAGCGCGGCGGCTTCAAGATCACCACCCTCTTGTTGGCCGAGATAGAATTTTAGCGTAGCACCAGGCCGATATTTTGGTTTATGTCTGGTTTCAACCCTTCCAGCCATTTATCCTGGCATTAGCTTCGCAGTCTGCTTTGTTTACATACCCTTGCGTAGAGGCTCCCACAATTCTCCCGTTCGATGCGGTGCGTCTCCAGCGCCATTTTTTCTCCCCGTCTTTGTAGAATTCCCATTTGTCCTGCATCATTCTCCTCCCTGTGATTGTTTTTCTTTTCCACTGGAATAGATCAATGTAAAAGCATCCTAACCACTCTATCACCACCCCCATTCCCCCCACAAGAAAATTCCTGTACACGAAAATTCTTCCACAGGAATTTTCGTGTGGAAGCAAATATCTTCTACAAGATACGACCCCCTTTTTATTTTTTCCTCGCTGCTGCATCTTGAGTGCAACCCACACAGCGAGGCTCACATGCCGGTTGATCTCAGCACAGCACAAGCAATGCTCGAAAAATGGCTCGAAGCCGAGGCCGCCGTTGCCGTTAACCAGGCTTACGAGGTCGCCGGAACCAAGGTCACTCGCGCCGATCTTGATGTAATCGGCCAGCGAATCGATTACTGGCGGGTCCAGGTTTCCCGCCTTGAAAACGGAGGCGACGGGTCCACCCGCTGTCGCCGCGCGGTGCCGGTCGATGATTAATCAATCTCTCATTCTCGATCAGCGCGGCATCCCATACCCGACAGCGGCCGGGATCGGTTCGTCCGCCGGGTATGCCGCCGCCGACCAGTTCAGTCGCGTTACCCGTGGCTGGGCAGCGTCCGACGGCTCCTCCGATGTCCATGTTGACAACGACCTTGATACCCTGCGGAAGTTCTCCGGAGACGCTTATCGCAATATTCCGGTGGCAGCCAGCGCCATCAAGGGCGCGGTAACCTCCATCGTCGGGCCGGGCCTCACTCCGCAATCACGCATTGACCGCGAATTTCTCGGCCTTTCGCACGACGAAGCCGACGCCTGGCAGGACACCGCCGAGCGCGAATATCGTCTTTGGGCTGGATCCAAGGATTGCGATGCCACCAAAGCTCAGGTATTCGAGGAAATCCAAGGGCTGGCTCTGCTTTCAGCGCTGATGAATGGTGATGTCTTTGCCGCCTTGCCGCTGATCAAACGCTCCACCTCCCACTATATGCTCGCCGTACAGCTCATTGAGGGACATCAGGTATCCACCCCGGACGGAATGCTCAACGATCCAGCAATCTCAGGCGGCATTCGCCGCAACAAGCGCGGAGAGCCCGTTTCCTGTTTTGTGCAGACCACGCATCCAGGCTCGCTGTTCAACAACAGACAGTGGCGGGAAGTGCAATTTTTCGGCGACAAGTCCGGCCGGCCGAACATCATCCATCTGTTCGAGCGGGAACGGGTTGGTCAGTCGCGCGGTTTCCCTTATCTCTCCTCGGTGCTGCCCAAGCTCAAACAACTCTCCCGCCTTTCCGATGCGGAGCTGATGGCCTCGGTGGTCACCTCGTTTCTGACGGTTTTTGTCAAGTCTCCGGCTGCCCAGGGTGTCGCCTTCGGCGGCGGAGTCGGCCCGGATGGCAAGCCCCTGGCCAACAAGGTGCAGCTCGGATCCGGAGAGCAGGCCATGGGCCATGGCAACATCGTTGACCTTGCTGCGGGCGAGGAAATAGAGCTTGCAGATCCGAAACGTCCCAATGCCCTGTTCGAGCCGTTCTTCCGTGCCATTGTCCAGGAGATCGGCGGGGCCATTGAGCAGCCGGCGGACGTGATCCTCAAGAGTTTCAACAAATCGTATTCCGCTTCCCGCGCCGCCTTCCTGATGGCCTGGAAATTTTACAGCCGCCGCCGCTCCTGGCTGGTCAACAATTTTTGTCAGCCCATATTCATCGAGTTCCTGCGCGAAGCGGTAATCACCGGCAGGATCAAGGCCCCCGGATTCCTGCAGGATTCGGCCATCCGCGCAGCCTATTGCCAGGCCGAATGGAACGGCCCGATCATGGGCCAGCTCGATCCGCTCAAAGAGGTCACCGCCTCCAAGATGATGTGCGATGAAGATTTCTCCACCCGAACCACCGAGACTCGCAGGCTCACCGGCGGAGATTTTTCCGTCAATCTGCCCCAGCGGATTCGGGAAGAAAAGCAGCGCAGTGATGGTGGACTTCGCTTGATTGAGGGGGGCAATTCACCGGCTGCCGTTTCTCCGCCAGACAAAGAGGAGACCGATGAAGAATGAATAAAAAATATTCAATCCTGGCCACCGAAGTATACGGCAAGCCCTGGCTGATCACCCCTGCCGCCTATCAACAGGTTTGCGATGTGGCCGCCCGTCTCGGAGATCCGGAAGCAGTGCTTGCCAAGCGCGGAGAAAGCCCGGATGAATCCCAGAATATGGAGATCCGCGGCAGTGTGGCCATTATCCATGTCACCGGCCCCATTATTCGCTACGCCTCCATGTTCTCGCGCATTTCCGGCGTCTGTTCGGTGGACGGCATATCATCCGACCTCACCCTGGCCGAGGAGAATCCCTCCGTCCGGTCCATCATCATGCATTATGACACCCCGGGCGGCCAGGCCACCGGCATCAATGAGCATGCCAACCGGATCTTTGCCGCCCGCGCCGCTGGCAAGCCGATCATCGCCTATGTCGGTGGCCAATGCGCATCAGCCGGTTACTGGCCTGCCTCCGCCTGTGCGGAAGTTGTGATCGATGCCACCGCCATGGTCGGCTGCATCGGGGTTGTATTCCGCTTGCAAAAGCCATCAGCGGATCAAAATGTGATCGAAATCGTCAGCGAGCGGAGCCCGAAAAAAAGGCCGGACTTGAACAGCGAGGATGGCCAGGCGCAGATCCGATCCTGGGCCAACGATCTCTGCGACGTGTTCATCGCCTCGGTGGCCAGGTTTCGCGGGGTTTCCGAGGAAACAGTGGAAGCCGACTTCGGCGGAGGAGACATCCTCATCGGAGAAAAAGCCGTATCGGCCGGTCTTGCCGACCGCATCGGCAGCCTGGAAGGGCTTATAGCCGAATTGAATGCACAACCACCGTCGTCCGGTTCCTGGACGGCTCAATCCGGGAAACACTCAACACAGGAGGTACTCTTTATGAACCCGGACGACCTGAAACAGAAACACCCCGAAACTTACGCCACCATCCACGCCCTTGGCATGGAGGCAGGCAAAGCGGCAGTCAACAATGAAACAACCGCCGCAATCGATCAAGCAAAAGCGGATGCATCCGCAACCGAGCTTGCCAGGATCAAGGGCGTTTTAGCCCTGGACAAATCCAAGAAAACGGAATTGTCCGACACCATCGTCAAGCTTGCCCTGGATGGCGCCACCACCCCGGAGGCCGCGGCGTACAAGCTGATGACCGAGCAGGGGGAGGTTGCAACCAAGGCAGCCCAGGATCTCGCCGCCGATGCCGCCCAGATCCCGGTGATAGATTCCGGGTCCGGAGCTGCCGACACCGAAGGATCGGCAGCGGAAGCCAAGGCCGTGGTCGATAATATCGTGGCCGGAGCAGGCCGTTAAAAGCATTCCTCCCGCTGGAGGATAAACAAGGAGGAACACCATGGCAGAAGAAACTTATACCCCGAAAAACCTGTTGGGCGGGGCTTTCCCGCAGGCTTGCAAGTCGGTAACCGTTCTGTCCGGCCAGTCTCTGGCCGAGGGTGCTGTGCTTGGAGAGATCACCAAAGCTTTGGGAGCGGTAGCCCCAGGGGCCAACACCGGCAACGGCACCTGCACCGGTACGGCCCTCAAGAAAAACACCAAGCTCGGCAACTATGTGCTCACCTGCATTACCGCTGCAGCCAACGGCGGCACCTTCAAGGTCGTGGATCCGGACGGCTTCCGCCTGAACGACGCCACGGTCGCAGTTGCCTATGCCAACGACTCCATCGGCTTCACCATCAACGACGGCGCCACCGATTTCATCGTGGGCGACAGCTTCACCATTCCGGTGGCTGCAGGCAGCAAGAAATGCAAGCTGGTGGACAAAACCGCCGTTGACGGCTCCCAGAACCCGGTGGCCATCCTCAAGGAAGCGGTTGACGCCACTGCTGCAGATGCCTCCGGCATCGGCGCGGAAACCGGCGAGTTCAACATCGCCGCCATTTCGCTTGCCGCCGGCACCGTTGCCGCCGATGTCATCGATGCCCTGGCCGCCCGCAACATCTACCTGCGGACCTTGAGCTAAACACTGCGGATATTGAACTAAAAGTCAATCCAACCATTTTTAACAAGGAGTCGACAGCATGAACATCTACGATACCAGAACCATGATGACAGCGGTCAGGCAGCTCCCGCCTGCCAACGCCTGGCTGTTGCGGACTTTTTTCCCCGGCAAAAAGGAATTCACCACCAAGCATGTCGATGTAGACATCATTAAAGGAAAGCGCAAGGTCGGCGCGTATGTCTCGCCCATCAAGGAAGGCAAGGTGCGGACCAAGGAGGGCATGACCACCAAGAGCTTCGAGCCCCCATACCTCAAGGAAAAAGAGCCGATCACCCCGCAGGAGTTTTTCACCCGCGAGGCCGGAAACGTAATCTACGCCCCCGGCGACGGCCCCAATGAGCGCGCCCAGCGCGAACTCGGCCGGATCCTCGGCGAGCTGGACACCAGTTACACCCGGGCCGAGGAAGTGCAGGCCGCTTCCATCCTTGACGGCGGCACCGTGGTCTGTACCGGCGACGGCATCAACGTGCAGGTTGATTTCGGCATGCCCGCCACCCATAAGATCACCCTCACCGGCACCGACCTCTGGACCGACACCACCAACTCAGATCCCCTGACCGACCTGGTGGACTGGTGCAATCTGGTCATCAAGGACAGCGGAATCGTGCCGCGCAAAGCAGTGCTTGGCCTGGATGTTGCCAAGGCGTTTGTTAATCATCCCAAGGTCAAGGATGTGCTGAACAACCGGCGCATCACCATGGGTCAGATCGATCCGCAGCAGCTTCCCGAGGGCGTCACCTATCTGGGCAATGTCTCCCATGCCGGAGTGGCTCTGGATCTCTTTACCTACCAGGAGTGGTATCTCGACGCCAACGAGGTCGAGCAGCCCATGGTTCCGGCGGACAAAATCTGGCTCGGCTCCTCCAACACCGCCAACAAGATCCTGTACGGAGCCATCCAGGACCTCAAGGCCGGAGGCCTGGCTGCCGTGGCCCGGTTCCCGAAATCATGGGATCAGGAAGATCCTTCGGTGCGCTGGGTCATGCTCCAGTCCGCGCCCCTGGTCGCCATGCTGCAGCCGGACGCCTTCCTTTCCGCCAAGGCGGTGTAGAGGTCTGGACCATAACCGGGCGCCCCTTTCCGGGGCGCCCGTAACCAAGAGGAGTCGACCATGTCCGTAACTGAAAATACCGTGCGCTGCACGGCTGTCACCCACCCAAAGGTGAGCGGCAAATACAGAGCCCCCGGCTCCACCTTTGACTGCCCTGCCCATCTGGTCGGGGAATTACTGGAACTTGGCGCGGTGGTGCTTGCGCCGGCAGAGGGACCTTCTTCCGCGGAAATCGAGGCATCCGCCAAAGCGGCCTCCAAAAAGACGGATGATCAATCCGCGGCCAGATTGTCTGCCATTGTTGAAGCCATCCAAAAACTTTCCCCCGATAATCCGGCCAACTGGACCGCGGACAAAAAACCGCAGGTAAAGGCCATCGAGGCCATCGCCAAATTTAATATCAGCGCCGAGGAACGGGACCAAGCCGTTGAAATCCTCAATAAGCAGGCTGAGTAACTTATGTCCGCCTTTCAGGATCAAATGGCCAAGGACTTGGCCGCCATCCACGGAGAACAGGGAGAGCCTGTCATCTATTCGCGCGGCGCTGACTCCGTGGTCGTTCCAGCGGTCTTCCGCGGACTCACCGTGGACGATCTGGTGAGCGAGCATGTCATGGCCGATGCCGTGGTCTGCGAGATACTGGAGGCGGAGATCCACGCGGCGCCGTTCAATCGTCAGCCGCTGCGGGGAGACGTCATCGCCAGAACGCTCCCTGCCGGAGCTGATGGTTCTCCCCGGGTTCAATCCCTGGAGGTTGCCTCCCAGCCGGTGCGGGATGAGTCTGGAGTCTGGCGCCTTACCTGCCAGCAGAACATCCGGGTGACGCCATGATTAAGGTCCAGTTCGACAAATCAGGCATGCGCCGGATGCTCGCCGATTTTCCCAAGCGGCATGCAGCGGCCATGAGCGCTGCGCTCAAAAGCGAATCGTACCGGCTCAACCAGCAGATCCAGAAATTTGCCAAAAGCGAAGGGGCAGGATCATGGAACAAGTACGCCCCGATCACCAAGCCTCTCCGTAAAGGCCAGGGCTACGGAAAATGGGTGGCCAGGTTCAGCCGTTATTTTGTGGATGTGGCCAATCTCACCGCCTTTGCCGGGATGATCGACAAGCAGCCCGGGCAGACCAACACCTCCATGCGGTTCACCCCGATCAGCCGATCATTTGCTTCTTCCGCCAGGCGTCTTTCTGCCGGATTCACCATGGTAATCGGCAGGGAGCAGCAAAGGCAGATCGCCAAAAGACTCACCAGCGCCTCAGGCAGGAACCTGCGCGGGGTCAAGACTGCTAGGGGAATGCAGAGCAAATTGATCAAAACCACGGCCATGATCCCCAGGATCGGGGTTCGCCGCGTTGCGGCCAGGCCATTTGCCGGGCCGGTGCTGCAGCAGGAACATAGCCGCAGCGTTCGCAACATACAGGCCTTGTACGCCGCCAAGTTCAACGGGGTCGGGTATTCGAGAAACTGGGCCAAGGAGTGGGGGAACACATGAGCGACGATCGCACTGCCATCAAGATCGACCTGGTCGCCAAAATCTCCGCCGCCAATCCCACTGTCCCCGTAGACTCCTGGGACGGCGAGGAGGCGGTGTTCAACAATTCCCATGCCTGGCCCAGCCTGGCCGTGGCCTATGCAGGCGCCGAATTCGGCGAGCAGCAGGAGATCGGCAGCGATCAGGCCACCTATGCCAGAAACCATGTGTTTCAGGTCTTTGTCTGCACCGCCAATGTGCATAACGGCGAAGCCGGTGACAACCAGGCCATGGACATCATGGGAGCCTCGGAAACCAAAGTGTCAGGCAAGATCATCGCCGGACTCGGCCAAGCGGAAATAATCGGCGAGGAGCTGGTCCACGTTCACATGGGCCGTTTCCTCTACGTTCAAACCTGGAAAATCACCCTGCTGGAATCACATTAAAAGGAGTACGCGACCATGAGCCTCGACAACAAACTCATCCTTGCCCGCGAGCACAAGATCTTCGTGGTGGCGGAAGCTGCCAGGGGAGAGCTGGCCTACCCTGCCTCCACCAACCTGATTGTCCCTGCCGGGTACGGACAGATCGGCCAGGTGCCGACATATTCCGACAGCGAGGAGATCGTGGATTCCCGCTCTCTCATCGAACAGTTCCGCGATGCGCTGACCTCCGGAGACTGGTCGCTGCCCATGTACCTCCGCCCCTCCGGATCTCCGGGCGTTGCCCCCCAGGGCGGATCCTTGTTCAAGGCGTTGTTCGGCTCGGAAACGGTGGTCGGTTCGACCTCTGTCACCTATTCCCTGGCCAAGCAACTGCCGAGCTTCTCTCTCTGGACCAAGTACGGCGACACCGTGTTTTTCGCCACCGGCGCCACCGCTGATCAGGCCAAGATGGGGATCTCCAAAAAGGGAGCCCTCAAGCTCGATCTTTCCGGCAAATTCATGGCCATGGGCTGGTGCGGCACGGACGAACTTTCCGCCTTGATCGACTACATCGCCACTCCGATAACCGCCATCCCGGTAAAGGATGCAAAAAAATATACGGTCGGCGGAAAAATCAAGGTCGGCACCGATGACAACGCCGGTGCCGGATACACCATCACCGCGGTGAATGTGACCACCAACACCCTCACCATTGCCGTAGGGGTGCAAACAGATCATGCCGTGGACACCGTGGTCGCTCCGTTCCTGCCGGCAGGAACAATCGTCGGCTCCCCTGTCGAATCGCGCACCGCCTCGGTGAGTTTCGACGGCGGCTCGACAGCCATCAAGATCAAGGGCATGGACCTGACAATCGGCAACGGCATCCAGTATCAGGAGGATGAGATCCAGGCGCCCGGCATTGAATACCCCACCGACTACGTGGAGGGGCAGCGGTCAGTCGTCGGAACTGTAACCCTGCTTCTGCGGCGGGACGACCTCAAATATTTTTACGACGGGATCACTGCGGGGGTGGAGAAAAACATCAAAATATCCGCCGGAGAAAATACCGCTGGCAAGCGCGTATCCCTCACCATGGGTCGCAGTCGGATCAAGGCCCCGACCATGAACCCCTCTTCCCCGACCGTGGAGCTGCGCATGGACATCACCGCCCTGGGCACCGCGGGCGAGGATGAAATCTCCATGTTGTTCAACTGATCGGCCGGCAAAACCTGATGATCAACTTTAAGAAAAGGACCGTCTTATGAGGCTGAGAACAACCAAAGCAAACAATATCACCGTTATTGTCGGTGGAATCAATGTCACCGGCGCGCCGCTTCAAGCTTCGGAACTGTCGGCGCTCCGGCGCAAACATACCAGAATTATACAAGGCGTTGAAGTGGTGGATGGGGCAGAGCTCACCATTGAGCTGTTCGACCGCGAAGTAACTGACTGGGATGCCAAAAGCCTGGAGACGGGGGAAGATATTCCCTGTACCGCTGGCCAGAAAAGAATTGTTTACGAAAACAATCCAGACTTCGTGGCCGAGGTTATGGCCAAGCTTTCTGCTGCTGCGGCGGCAGAAAGGAGTGAAGAACAGGGAAACTCACAGCCTGGGCCGAGTGGCACCTCGACCCAGGCCAAGTAAGCTGCGAGGATTGCTCCGAGACCTGGAACGGTGATCCTCCATGCGAGGAGTGCCCCCGCCCGGATCATCTCTATACCGGAAATCATCTGGCATGGAAAGCCTGGGGGATCTGCGATCAGGCAGGCCGCGAAGGCATAGCCGGAACCATGCAGGCCGTGAACATCATCGCCATCCTCACTGCCATGGACGGCAGTGAGGAGGATCTTGACAAGGTGCTGGCTATTGAGGCCATTGCCCAAAGCCACCGAAAATCAGACGGAGTAGAGGACGCCGACGAATGAATCAAGACGCCGCGATCAGCATAGCCCTCCGACTGGTAGACCAGGCCACCGCCCCGATGAACCAGGCCATGGTCATGGTGGAACGCTCCACCCATGCCGCCGAACAACGGATGCGAAGTCTGGACAAAGCGGCGAATATTTTAAAAACCACTTTTGCCGCCATCACCGCCGGGCTTGGGGTCAGGGAACTGATCAATACAGCCGACGAATATCAGAACCTGCATGGCCGTCTTCGGCTGGTGACCAGTTCAGCGGAAGAATTGGCGACTATCGAAAAGCAGTTGTACAGCTTGTCTCAAGAGTCCCGTCAAGGCTACGTTCAGACCATCGATCTCTATACCAGAATCGCCAGATCAACCAAGGATTTGAATATCACAGATTCACAACGGCTGACGGTTACCGATGCGATCAATAAATCTTTGGTAGTCTCCGGCACTTCCGCAAATTCAGCCCAAGCGGCCATTGTCCAATTAGGCCAGGGCTTTGCCTCAGGAGTGTTGCGCGGCGAAGAACTCAACTCTGTTCTGGAGCAGGCTCCACGCCTCGCTGAGGCCATTGCAGATGGCATGGGGGTCAGTGTTGGTCAGCTCCGGGCTCTTGGGAAAGAAGGAAAACTCACCGCCGAGGAAGTGGTGAAAGCTTTGATAAGCCAGTCCGAAGCCGTCAATCGAGAGTTTTCCGAGATGCCAAAAACAGTGGGTCGGGCCCTGTCCGTTGTGAATAATTCGCTGGGAAAACTCATCTCCAATACTGATCAGGCCGGAGGTCTCACCGGCATCCTGGCCGAGAATATTATCTCGGTGGCAGACGCAATGGATGACTGGGGTGACCGCAACAAGGAGGCCACCACCGTTTGGCTGAAAGATTTCAAGCTCGGCCTTATGTCTGCTCAGGCAGAAATCATGCGACTTTCCATGTTGTTGGACAAGGCTGGCGGCACCATGACCTTCCTGGCCTCGCTTCCTTCCGCTATCCCATCTGCGCTTGGTGTTAAAAGCTCGCAAGAACGGATGCAGAGGATGGCTGACTACAACATCATGTACGAGAACAGGTATGCGGAAACCGATCGGCAGTTGATGGCCCTCGCCGAGCGCTACAACGCATTGGAAAGCGGGGTCGGCGCGTCAGCTCCCTCCTTCGCCGGTCGCACCGGCACAGGCTCTCATTCGCCATCTCCGGATGAAAACGCCATCAAGCTGGCCAAAAAACTCGCCGAACAATGGGCGGACACCCGCCGCGACCTGGAACAACAGATCAACCTCTCCGGCCTGGACGGACTTGACAAAGAGCTGCTGCAGATCACCCAGCGAGCCGATGAACTGCGGGAAAAATTCGGCGACAAGGGACTGATCGACACCTGGATGGCTGCTGCGGAAAACGCGGCTATTCAGGCTGACTATCTGGATCAACAGAAAAAAGCCCAGGACGAACTCAAAAAAACCACCGAATCCTATCACGATGCCCTGACGGCCTCCCTGCCGGAGTATGAACAGGCCGTGGCTAAGGTGGCCCAGCAGTACCGGGAACTGGACATTGCCATTCTGGACGCGCACAACTCAGGGATTATCTCCGCAGAAAAAGCCATTGAGATACAGGACAGGCTTTCTGAGCGACAGATAGAGGCAATAGACGCCATCAAGGATAAAACCGACGATCTTTCCCAGTTCCAGATCCAGGCGTTCCGCAATATTCAGGACGAAGGGGCATCCCTGTTTAGATCCCTGCGCAAGGATAGCGATGACTGGCTGGACAGCTTCGAGGAAATGACCCTGCAAATGGTGGACCAGTGGGCCTCCGCGCAAATGATGATGGGGTTGTTCGGCAGTGAATTCGCCAAAGGCGGAGATCTCGGCGGGCTGCTGGGCACGGCTGCCACCTCGCTTGCCGGAATGTTCGGAGGCAGTGGGGGAATCACCTCCGCCGCTGCGCCTGGGACATCCTACACCGGGTCCTATGATTCCATGGTCGGCACCCCTGCTCCTTTTAATTTCGCCTTTGCCGACGGCGGCTGGATCAAGGAGCCCGTGGTCGGGGTCGGCTTGCGGTCCGGCGGCCGGTATTCCTTTGCGGAAAATGAATCCGAGCTGGTGATGAACCAGAGCCAGGTGCGGGCATCCTCCGCTCGACCAAACTCATCCGCCGCTCCGGCGCCGGCAGCCGCTCCCATCTCCATAACCATCATTGCCGCCGATGCCCAATCCATCACCGACATGATGCGCCGTAATCCACAGGCTGTGCTTGGCCCGTTGAATGAGGCCCTGCAGCGCGGCGATCGCGGGCTGCGCTCCAACCTGCAGCGGGTGATCTCATGACAGCCTTCCCGGATCTGCTTGCATCCGTTCGCCCGAGCAATCCCCTGGCCGAGTCCATCGAATACCGCACCCTGGTTTCGGAGTATGAGTCCGGCCGGGAGGCCACCAAGCAGAAGCGCCTTTTTCCGAAACGATCGTTCCCGCTGAAATACAAGAACATCACGGTGGCCAATGCGCGCATCCTCTGGCAGTTCTTCATGTCCCGCCGGGGCAAGCACCTGCCGTTCAACTTCTTTCATCCGTTCGAGGCGGTTTATGTCGGAGAATATGTAGGCACCGCCGATGGCGCCACAGCCATCTACAACATGCCCTCCAAGCTGGCCTCCGGCTATACCGTTTATGTGGGCGGCGTGGCCAAGGCATCCGGGGTGGATTACACCTTCACCGCCGAGGGCGGCGAGGATGGAGCGGACAAAATCACCTTTGCGGCGCCGCCTGCGGCCGGTCAGCACATCACCTGCGATTTCTCCGGACGTCTCAAGGTGCGCTGCAAGTTCGGCGAGGATGTGATGAACTTCGAGACCTTCTACAACCGGCTGGTGACCACCGGCCTCACACTCAAGGGCCAGCTCAATGCTTGATATCGATCCGGCCATACAGGCGCAGCTCGCCTCCGGCGAGATCCGGGCGTTCACCCTGATCCGCATGGTCATCGACTCGGTGGAATACTGCTACACCGAGTGCGACGTGCCCATCTATTTCAACGGCGCCATGTATCAGCCCAGGGGGTATGCGCTGGGCAACGTGAGTTATTCCCTGGCGAAAATCGTGGATTCCGCCACGTTTTCCATGGACAACCTGGACGATCAGCTCACCGCCCCATTCACCGGCGGCAACGCACAGGGATCGCCGTG
>Ga0180009_10001035_pt1 | contig 35040 bp, 29 predicted proteins | sample OS_PC_MetaG_FD_123537 | JGI IMG/M metagenome (GOLD analysis project Ga0180009, IMG submission 123537) | Groundwater microbial communities from the Aspo Hard Rock Laboratory (HRL) deep subsurface site, Sweden - OS_PC_MetaG | ecosystem: Environmental > Aquatic > Deep subsurface > Groundwater... | reverse complement strand
GAGACAGAGTGTTGATATAAACTTGGTTTTTAACATGCGATGTCATGTTTGGCTTATACATCAAGCCCCTCTGTTTTACAATCTTTTAAGGGGGATATATGGACCTGGTCAGTTACTATAAACAGCACGGCTGGATTAGATCTGCCATAATGATTTCCATGGTAGTGCTCTGCATTCTTAGTGTTGTGATCTTTATAGAATATATTTATCAAAAACAGATGCACGATGAAAACATGGAAAATCGCTGCAAAGAGATATCCGCCTCCATTGTCGGGGGAATGACGGACGCACTGTCTACCGGAGATAATGATATTGTAAGGGATCAGTTTAAAAGACTTCATAAGGTGCTGCCGGAAATCGATGTGTTTGTCTATGATTATCAATCAAAGATCAGTTTTTCAACAAACCCGGAAACCATTGGGAAATCTTTTAAGGATTTTTTGAATGATTCTAATAGTGTCATGCAAAATGATCGTATGCTTAGAACAGGAGAAAGCGGCGGGCTGATCAAAAAAAAGGTGGCTGATAAGCTGTATTACGGTTCCCTTATGCCGAGCCGAAATGAAAAAACCTGCTATCATTGTCATGGCAGTTCAAGGCAGATCATTGGCGGTATTGCCGTCCTGGTTGACAATTCGAGTGCGGTAAAATCAATGGGAAAAGCCCGCAATATCAGCATTATGGTCGGTGTATTCGGGGTGGCCATTGTTATTTTACTGGTCTGGGTTATTTTTTCCAGTATGGTGTCTAAACTCAATGTCACCTGGGAAGAGATACGGGATACCAGTGATTCGGTTGCAAGATTTTCTCAAGAGGTCAGAGAGATTTCAAACCGGATTGACGTCAGTGCCAACCAGGGCAATAAAATGGCGATGCAGGCATCCTCTGCTGCAATGGAAATTTCAGAACATATCACCAGCATTGCTTCTGCTGCCGAAGAGGTCAGTTGCCAGATTAATGATGTCAATAAGAATTCCATAGACGTTTCAATTGAGATCAAGTCATCAAATCAGAATATATCCGACGCCTCCACCAATATCGGATCGGTTGCTGCCGCAGCCGAGCAAATGTCGTTTTCAGTGACAACCGTTGCAACGGCCATGGAGCAGATGTATGCCAGCCAGAGTGAAATCACAAAAAGTTCCGCCAGATGTGCCGCCATCACCAGCGGCGCCTCGAAAAAGGCTTCCAGGACATATGAGGTGGTCTATAACCTGGGAGAGGCTGCGTCCCAGATCGGCAATATCATAGACCTGATAAACGGCATTGCCGGCAAAACAAATCTTCTGGCACTCAACGCCGCCATTGAGGCTGCAGGTGCGGGTGAAGCAGGGAAGGGATTTGCAGTAGTTGCAAATGAAGTAAAAGAGCTTGCAAAACAAACCTCTGCGGCAACAAAGGATATCCGGAAAAAGATTCAGGGCATGCAGGAAAATACAGGAGAAGCCATTGAGGCCATTGAGGCCATAACAAAGGTTATCACCGAGGTTGATATGATCATGGGCGCCATTGCCTCTTCGGTTGAAGAGCAGACAGCGACAACCAATGAGGTCACCAGAAATGTTGCTGAATCAGCTGAATCAGCTGATTCTGTCGCAAAAAACATTAATCTTGCAGCCGATAAAACTGAAGAAGTGGCCGAGAGCATGAAACATGTGACAGATCTTGAAATGGGGGTTTCCAACAACCTTGAGCAGACGGCAATCGCTGTGGGTGAGATTGCAAAAGATGTCGCGCTGTCCTCACAGACTGCCAGAACGGTTTCGGAAAATTCTGAAAGACTTTCCAAAATGGTGAATGAGATTCTGGAAAGCTCCATGTCCCAGAAAGAACAGACCGATCAACTGGCGCAGATCGCCATCAAGCTTAAAAAATTGACAACAGCATTCAGGTTATAACCATGAACCTGATAAAGATTCATCATAAGTCCCAGTATGTCACCTTCAGGCTGGCCGATAACCTGATTGGAATTAATATACTGGATATCAGGGAAATTGTTCCCTATATAAAGATTACACAGGTCCAGCAGACCCCTGCCTTTGTTCTGGGACTGATAAATTTGAGGGGACAGATATTGACGGTTCTTGATATCGGTGTGTTGCTTGGCCTTGAAAAACGGGAGGCCCATTCAAAGAGCCATATCATTATTTTCAAGCATAAGAATGTTGGATTTATCGTGGATCAGATCGGTGACGTCATTGGTACGGATCAAAAACATATGGAATCCATCCCTGCCAATATTGATGCAAATATCCAAAAATATATGGAGAATATCATCAACCTGCCGGATGAAATTTTAATGATTTTAAATGCAAAAAAAGTATTGTCGTACATGCAAACCAAGGATGAGAAGACGCCCAAGGAATACCTATGAACGGTGAAGGACAGGATGCTCTGGATGGAATGTCGTCAGAGTTTATTGCAGAAATAAAAGATGACCTTGCCAGCCTGGAACCCGATCTTCTGGCCATGGAAGAAAAGGGTGCCAATGTTGACGATGATCTGATCAATCATGCATTTCGATCCATTCACAGTATTAAAGGCGGCGCTGGATTTATCAATTTCAAAGCGCTTTCAAGTTTAAGCCATGCCATGGAAAATGTACTGATGAGAGTGAGGGAAAAAAGTCTTGTCATTACGTCTGAAATTGTAGATGCGCTTCTTTCCGGATTTGATAAAATGAAGCTCATGGTTGATTTAATGGGCACGGATAAGGTTTGTGACTATGAAGAACAGAAATTGGCACTTCAGAAAATATTGAGTCCAAAAGTCCAAAAAGAGGATGCCGACAAAGCAAAAAAGAAAGCAAAACCCAAACCGACTTTGGAGAACACTCTGCCTGACTCCGGTCAAAAAGCTAAAAAGTCAAAAAAACACGCCAATGGCGACGACAAAACGCTTCAGGTCGTAAAGCCCCTTGGAGACAGCTCCCTGTTCTTTGGCAAGGCCTTTCCCGTGGATAAAAAACGGCTTGAAAATGCATTGAACAGCCAGAAATTTGTTTATGCGGTCCACATAAGATTTGAAAATGATCTGGCGGCCAAACAAAAAGATGTGGATTCCATCATTGAAGACATCAAGAGCATCGGGGACCTTTTATTTTTCGATCTTGAAAATTTAAAAGACAAAACAGGTAAGGAGGGGTTTTTTTGTGTGATTTCAACCATACTTGATTTGCCCCTGCTGTCCCAGGTCCTTGAAATCAACAGGACCCAGATGGCTTTGGTTGACAGGCAGTTCACCGACTATGAGGCGATTTTAAAGGGGCTTTCACCCAAAGCTGCAGTGGATAAACCCAAACAAAAATCTTTTGCTCCGGAAGAACCGCCACCCAAACCGGACAAAGCATCAGCCATCACTATACCTGAATCGAAAATGGAAGCCTTGGCAACGACTCAAACCATCAGGATCAGTGTGGACCTGATTTCAAAGCTGATGAACCGCGCAGGTGAGCTGGTCCTTTCAAGAAATCAACTGCGGCCTCTAATGGAGAAATATGCCCAGGAAAACAGCAAGGCATCCAATATGATGCAGAACCTGGATATGGTAACCACGGATATCCAGGAAGCCATCATGCAGATGAGAATGCAGCCGATCATTGATCTTATGGGAAAATATAAACGGGTGGTAAGGGACATTGCCAGGCGGATGTCCAAAAAAGTTGATTTCATACTTGAAGGCGCAGATGTTGAAGTTGACAGGAATGTGCTGGAAAAACTGGCCAATCCCGTGACCCATTTGATTAGAAACTGCATTGATCATGGGATTGAATCTCCGGAAGAAAGAAAAAAAAGATCCAAGCCTGAAACCGGCACCATCAGTATCAAGGCATTTCATCAAGGCGGACATGTCCATATCATTATATCGGATGACGGGGCTGGTATAGATCCCCAGCTGGTATTATCAAAAGCCTTTGAAAAAGGACTTGTTTCAGAAGACCAGGTTGAAAAGTTTACCGATAAGCAGAAAATCGAATTGATTTTTTTCCCTGGATTTACCACTTCCGAGGAAATTACAGACATATCCGGCCGCGGGGTCGGGATGGATGTTGTTAAGACCAATATTGAACGGTTAAGGGGGCAGATCGAGATTGATTCTGTCAAAGGAGAAGGCACCACGGTCCACCTGATCATTCCCCTGACCCTTGCCATTGTCCCTTCTTTAATTGTGAGTTCAGGAGATGCAAGATTTGCCATCCCCCAGGCCAATATAAAGGAAGTCATCTTTCTTGAACCCGGGAAAATTCATAACCAGGTGGAAAATATTGCAGGCTCCGAAGTGCTCAGACTTAGAGAGCATCTGCTTCCCATATTAAGACTTCGCAATGTTCTGGGGATTAAAACCTATATTGAAAAAAAAGGCGCCCAAAAAAAAGAGGAAGAGAAAAGAAGGGCAATTGCAGACCGTCGCCAGGACCTTATGCCGCCTGATCCTGTAGAAAAAAGACACAAAAAAACAGACCGCCGCAAAACCCAGTGGGATACCACTTATGTCATCATGTTAAAACTGGGGGTAAATGTTTTCGGGCTTTGCGTAGATGAGCTGTATGACATTGAAGAAGTTGTTGTCGAACCCCTGTCGGAATATATCAAGCATTTAAAGTGCTTTGCCGGCACCACCATCCTTGGGGACGGTGATGTGATCATGATTCTGGATGTACCGGGGATTGCCTCTTTTTCATCCTTGAGATTTGATACCATTAAAAGCGAGGAATTAAAGCGGAATCAGTTAAAAGAGAAAACAGATCAAGAAAGAGGGGAAAAGAGAAACCTTATTGTTTTTAGCAATGGCAATAAAGAGTATTTTGCCCTGGAACTTAAAAGTGTGTCCCGGCTTGAACCCATCAAGCCTGCAGATATCCATTATACGGGAAACCTGAAATATGTGGAATACAACAACACGGCTGTTTTGCTTTTTTCAATGAATGACTTTTTGCCGGCCAGTGCCTGTGAGTTAAAGGAAGAAGAAATTTTTGCCATTTTCCCCAAACATATTTCAGCAAAGGTGGGGATCATTGCATCAAAAATAATAGATACCATTGAAACAGATGAAAAATTAACCCGGGATGTCACTTGTTCTGAAGCCGTCCTTGGGAAAATATTTATTGATAAGATGATGGTGCAGGTGCTGGACCATGAAAAATTTGCCACGCTTATTGAACATAAAGCAGTCATTGAAACGGATCCTCTTTAAGGCAGGTTATGAAAATACTGATAGTTGATGATAAAGCTTCCATACGGTCGGCAATGAAGAAGATCCTGGCCGGACTTGGATTTATGGACATTACAGAAGCTGTTGATGGCGAGGATGCCTGGTATAAAATAAATGAAGAGTTTCGAAGCACCAGGACCCGCTCGTTTGAGTTGATTATTTCTGACATGGAAATGCCCAGGATGTCAGGACTTGAACTGCTTCGAGCTGTAAGGAGCAGCACTGTCCTGAAAGACACCCCCTTTATTATGGCCACCACGGTCACTGCAAAACAGATTATTCTGGAGACCATGCGCCTGGGGATCCAGGCGTATATTATAAAGCCCTTTGATGCGACAATGGTTGAGTTAAAGCTGAAGCAGTCAGGAATATTATAGAGAGAAAGCGTCACATGGTCGATAAGCTTACGGTTATCATTGCAGATGAAAATCCGGATTTTGTTCATCTTTTAAAAGAATTATGCAGCTCTATCAGCGGACTCAACAGCCCGGGAATCGCTCGTTCCAAAGGTATGCTGATTGCAAAAACCAATCACCAGAACCCCGACCTGATCTTTCTTGATCTTACTGCCGGAATGGGGGGGATCAAGATCATTGATACCCTGAAGAAAATCAATCCCGACCTTAATGTGATTATCACCTATGATCCGGATCATCATGATTCAGATATCCTTGTCCAGGCGCTTGAAATGGGGGTTTACGAGTGTATTGAAAAACCCTTGGAGATTAATTCCAGGCAATTTAGTGAATTTCGACTTCATCTGCTGACCATTATCGGGCTTTTAAGAAGCCGTAAAAGATTTTCAAACAAGCCGGCAATAGACTATAAAAACAAGTTTTTCATGCCCCTTAAACCAGTGGAAAAACCGGCAGACAAACCGGCAGACAAACCGGCAGATAAATCGCATATTTCAGTTCTTCCCACAGGAAAAATTGATATTGTGGTCATGGCCTCTTCAACCGGCGGACCTGAAATTTTAAGCCGGATTTTTTCGATTTTACCCGGCAACCTTAAGGCGCCTATCCTTCTGGTTCAGCATATTCCCGCAACCATGACACACTATTTTGCAAAAAGCCTGAATGAGAAATCCGAACTGAACATTTTTCAAGCCGTCCACGGGGATGAGATCCTGCCGTCAAACGTCTATATAGCGCCTGGCGGGCAGCACATGACCGTATCAAATCCCGATGATCAGGGCAAAAGGATGATACAATTGAACAGCAACCCGCTGGTGAACAGTGTCAGGCCGTCTGCGGACGTGCTGTTTGAATCCATTGCCCGGTCTTATCAGGGCAATATCCTTGCCGTTGTTTTGACGGGAATGGGGGAAGACGGTAAGAAAGGCGTGGCAGCCATGAAAAACAAAGGATGTATTTGTATTACCCAGAAAGCGGAAACCTGTGTGGTATACGGTATGCCAAGGGCTGTGGATGATGCAGGACTGTCAGATGAAAGCCTGGACCCGTTAAGCATTACACAGAAAATTGCCATGGCAGTCCAATAAAACCGGGAAAGCTTTCTCAGCTGTTTTATCCCAATTTTTCAAGTTGTTATACCATTTTGGGTATGGTATGGTGAAGAAAACAGTTGATAGTATGTTTTTTAAATGGGAGAGCTGATGGATTCCATCAATGAAAAAAAAAGCACCAATACTTTCCCCTTTGAATCTCTTCACCGGTTCCGGACTGCGGTTTCCCCTGATATAGAAAAAGACTCTGATTATGCGGCACATTCATATGATAACAGGGGCCGGGTTTCTGATATGGCCGCATCATTACAGTCCAAGCTGGGTTATTTCCAAACCCGTCTGGCCGCCAGTTCCTTCTTGTCCGAAGCTTTTTCATGGCAGGTCAAGACGGCAAAAACTTCAGATCCCGACAGGCTTCTGGCAAAAGCCGATGCCAGTGCAGATGAAAAAGATTTTTCAGTTGAAATCGACACCCTTGCAACAATTCGAACCGCTGTCAGCAACAGACTTGCCAGCGATGACGCCACCGTGTTTGAAACCGGAACCTATTCTTATACCCTGACCATTGGCACAGACGTTACTGCCGTATCCATTGATATAGAAAACGAAATCGGGGCGCCTGCAACCAATCGTTCCGTTCTTTTAAGCCTGGAAAGATCCATCAACCGACTGGGCCTTGATGTGACAGCAACGCTCACTGATACAATCGTTAGAGATTATAACCCTTACAGGGAGAATGCATATAAAGACGTTTCCTATCTAACCGTCAGCAGCACCACCACAGGAGAAGACACAGCCTTCTCTTTGTTGGATACCAGCGGAGACCTTATCGAGTCACTGGGGCTGGACAGCGTCAATAGTTTCGGCCACAAAAATCAATACAGGATAGATGGGACTCAGGCACAGTCAAATTCAAATAATATCGATATTGCATCCGGCAAGGTGAGTGGATATCTTTTAGGGACAACAGATTCAGGTCAGAATCTCAAGATCAATGTATCCCCCGGCAAAAATGCCCTGGCATTTGAACTGACACAGATTATTAACGACTATAATGAATTGATCCGATGGATAGATGAAAACGACAGTGTCATCAGTCCAAATCTTAAAACAACTCTTTTCAAGGATCTTTCCAGCATTGCCACCCGGGATAAATCCTTGAAGGCAAAGCCTGCTGTCAACACAGACAATGCGGCCGCAGTTCATGTTGATTTTGCCACTGTCTTGAACCTGGAAAACAAGAACACCATTGATGGTGATCTTGCCGATATCGGCTTGACATTGAACAATGACGGCACCATTGATATCAGTGAAGAATTTTCAGCATCTGTCACAGAAAACTTAAGACAGGTCCATGATGCCCTTGCCGGAACAAACGGGTTTTTTACAAAAATATCAGATGCCATGGAAAACATCCATTCCAGAAAAGAGAGCAACTACGTCTTTGCGTTTAACAGCATCCTGTCCTATGATGCCAACGGAACCAACCGCCGGTCCATCTATAAAACCAACAGTTCCTCCATCATCAGTTTTTTCGCCTGATCAAAACATCTTTTAATCAAAAAATTCGGTAAAAAACAATCCAAAGTCCTAAAAAAAAGCATTTTATTTCATTTGTTATCCAATATTAAAGGTACGAATAAAAAACACTGTTTATTTTTAATTTTTCATAAGAAATCAGGGTAAACCCTTATTGACTTGCAGGCTTTTCCATGAAAACAGTTTTGTAAGTTTTATTTTTTTTATCTTATAGTTCGCAAAAGGAAAAAAATATGAAAATTATTGCTGTATTGATTGGTTCTTTAAATTAATGATGGGGTCTGTAGGAATTATTTATCACCAAAATTAAAGGATAACAAAGATGTCTGGAATCGATCAGGAAATTTGGAATGCTGATTAAGCAACAAATGGTATTGAACCATTAGTGGATACAGAACCCGGCACATCTGTACAGAGCCTGTCAAGTCGTTCCATCCAGCGATGGAAAGGTGAGTCAGACGGAACGGGTATTATGATAACCGTCCAATGGAAAACAAAAAAAAGGAGGACAAGATAAAGAAATCCTGAGTACCATCTGATTCTTTTCTTAATTTATTATGAAAAACATTATAAAAAAAATAGTCTTTTTAATTTTATGCCTTGTTCCATCTTTTTCTTATGCTGATGATTTACTCTATCTTCACGACGGCGATGCTGGGTGATATTGTCGGTCCCGTTTATTCAAGCATGGCTGCTGCTTCCGCTGCTTGTGATGCAGCGTATGCTGTCGGATGGACCAACCCATCCCTATCATAGGTCGAAATCTTTAAATCAAAACACATTTGGTCCTATTGACATTACAAATTTTATGGGTAAATATGGGTATGTTTATGGATATATACAAGGAGAATCAATGTTAAATCCTTCTATCAAGATCACAACGCAGGTATTAAATCTCATCGCAAAGATAGATGAGTTCAAGGGTGAATGGAAAGCCATTGGCAATCTGGCACCTGAACGTCTCAATGCTTTAAAACATGTTGCCACCATAGAATCCATCGGATCATCCACCCGGATAGAAGGGGTAAGGCTAAGCGACCAGGAGATAGAATTATTATTGGCCGGACTGGATAAAAAAACTTTTGGATCCAGGGATGAACAGGAAGTCGCCGGTTATGCCGATGTCATGAACGTCGTGTTTGAATCCTATGAAGACATCTCGTTCACGGAAAATTATATCCGGCAGCTGCATAAGATGCTGCTCCAATACAGTTCAAAGGATACCCGCCACAGGGGTGAATATAAAAAAATGCCCAATCATGTGGAAGCCTTTGACCCTGACGGCAAAAGCCTTGGCGTCATCTTTGAAACATCCCCACCCTTTGATACCCCAAAGGACATGGAAGAGTTGATGGAATGGACCAGCAAGCAGTTAAAAGAAAAAGAACTCCATCCTCTGTTAACTATATCCGTATTTACGGTTCATTTTTTGGCAATCCATCCATTCCAGGACGGCAACGGCAGGCTGTCAAGGATACTGACAACCCTGCTGCTCTTAAAAGAAGGATATCTGTATGTCCCGTACAGCTCCCTGGAGAGCGTTATTGAGAAGAACAAGGATAATTACTATCTGGCATTGAGAAGATCCCAGGCTACGTTTAAATCTGAAAATCCGGAATATGAATCCTGGATATTGTTTTTTTTAAATGCCTTTAATGCTCAGAAAGAAATGCTGTCAAGGAAAATCGCAAGAGAAAAGATATTTATAAAACTATCCGGACTGTCACGGCAGATCATCGACCTTGTGAAAGATCACCGGGAACTGTCTATATCCGAGATTGAATCCATAACAAAAGCAAATCGGAACACCATAAAGAAAAAGCTTCAAGAACTTGTTAAAGACAAGCATCTAATCACCCAGGGCCAGGGCAAAGGCACCCGGTATGTCATTGGTACCAGATAGCAAAATCTGTTTTTGTTTTAACTGCGGAGTGTCTCCGGTGCTCGGGCTCCAGCTTTGCAGGCTTTTGCACCCTGCGCCAGACCGCCTTCTCTCTCTCCACTATACATAAACAAGTTATGTCAACTTTACGCAATGTTCCGCTCCCTCTGTGCCCTTAACCATCTCCACAGGCCTTCCGCTCCCCCTTAAAAAAGGAAGGGAACCTATTTTATATATGCTGGCTGGCACCGGCATTACCTTGCGGTTAAAAGAAAAAAATAGCGTTATATGATTGAAATTTAAAGACAAGTATCATAAGTATTTTAATCAGATCTTTTACATTAAAAAAGGCGTGCCCAGGGGATTGGAAACTAAGTCCATAGAAGGGGGAGGTGCATCAGAATACTTCCGGGCCAGTATTTTGACGCTGAAACCGGGTTGCACTACAACTGGCACCGATACTATGATCCTGACACCGGCAGACACATGACTCTTGACCCCATCGGACTTGCCGGAGGGATCAATCCGTTTTTTTATTCTTTAAATAATCCGATTAATTTGGTTGATCCAGAAGGGTTAGATCCAAAAATAATTTATACCCAAATCAAAAGTTTAATCCTACGAATAAAATGCCAAAAGTGACTCAACCAAATATTAAATATATCCCAAGTGAGCCACCTAAAATTACACCGGAAAAGTTTAATCCTAACAATATTAAGAATTTGCCTGGTAAAAAACTCCCAATATCCGAAAGGCTATCGAAAGAGACCAAAGGAGCTGTAAGTCCATTTGATGCGCTTCGTCATATTCTTAAATTACTTGAAAGTGGTACAGGCGGCGCACCTGTTATTATGGTAAATCCGGTCACACGGGATTTTATGTCCTCGTTGACTTTCAAGGTCATGTTGTGAAGCAGTTGAGGCTGTCCCACAAGAATATTATTATGATTCTTTGGAAAGTCCTCAAACTACAATCTTAAGTTGGAGAGTTGAACGCTATGTATTCGTAGATATTGGCAAGATGATCATTGGCGTTCTCGGTCCAGTGAACTCTCTTTTTAATTTGTATCCATTGACATGACATCGGTCATTTTATTTTTCATGATCATGGCATCTAACTAATATTTTAAACATTGTTTATTTACGAATATAAGATACTCGCAAAACGGATGAAAGTTTTTCTTGATCAGGTATTTTTAAAGGGACCTTTGAAAAAAGGTAATCAGCCTTTCGATCAGTTAGAATTCACACAGATCTATACCCGTGTCACCATTAATGATTTAAAACAGATTCAAGCCAAATATCATCCAGATGAACAGGAAAAGGGATGGATTGATATTGCAAAATTTATGGGTAAATATGGGTATTTTTATGGATATGTACAAGGAAAACCAATGTTAAATCCTTTTATCAAAATCACAATATGGCCAGGACAGGGGCACCCGGTATGCCATTGGTATAAAATAACAGAGTGCCCCCAGACTTCATGATCTCTTTTGTTCAGGAGTTGTCCAGAATCCGAGCAGCTGCGCACGCCCGGCATGTGCCGGATCTAAACCGGGTGGCATCGGAAAGCGAAAGCACCCCCATGACAGGACCCTTATCTGTTTTTTTGACAAATATCCGATGGATATCAAATAAAAACATCTTCTGGATGGCATCGGACAGAAGGGTGTCCACAAGGCAGATGGCTACAGGTGTATTCATGATGCTCCCAGCGGGCTCATCAAGGGGGATCCCCCTGATATAGGAAAGAACCAGATCGGTTTTGGAAATGATGCCCAGGGTCTGATTGCTGTGATCCGAGACAAGAACGGCTCCAAGTTTTCGACCGGACAGGATTTCAATCACCTGTGTGATGGGATCGGAAGCCCTGCAGACATTGGCGCCCGAGGTCATGACATCCTTTACCATGAGCCGGGGGATTTCTTTGGTTTCCATATCTGTTAAACATCTCCCGCTCCTGATACATGCCCGGCAGTACCGGTACAGCAACCCCACAATATCGGAATAGGCCACCTGCCCCACAACATGATTTTTTTTTTCAGAGCTTACATAAATCTGGTGAATACTGTTTTTCTGCATCTGATCAATGGCGGTTTCAAGGGTGTCTTGAACCTCACAGAAAAGGGGCGGGGCTACCATGATATCTGAAATCGGGGTGCCCAGGGAAAGTCCGGCATAAAACGCACCGATAATATCTGTTTTGGAAATCACACCTGCCGGGGTTTGATCCGGTCCTGTGACCATGACGGCATTGGCTTTGAACTTGATGATGGTGCGAACGCACTGAGTGACGGGTGTATCAATTGGGAGTTGAACCACCTGTCTCTGCATGGCCTCTTTAACGGTTATCCCGCTGATGACACTGCGATGTTTAAATACCGGCATGATGTCAGCTGTTCCCGTCATCAATGAGTTTTCCCATCAGAAGATGAAACAGGTCGGAGCGGTACAGGATTCCGATGACCCTGTTATTTTCCACCACCGGCAGCCGACGGACATGTTTTCGGATCATGATATCCATCACGACCAGCAGGTGCGTGTCCGGTTTCACGGAAACAAGGGTTGTGGACATCAGATCCTCCACCCGGATTTTCTTTATCCGGCTCAACAGGCTTTCAAACAATGGTTCCGGTGAGATATCTTCCATTTCTCCCAGTATCCCGATGTGCTTGGGCTGAATATACAAAAGAATGTCAAACATGGATAGCATCCCCACCAGCCGATCATCATCATCAATCACCATCATGCCGAAGACTTTTTTGCCTTCCTTTTCTCCAGCAGTTTTGAAAAGTCGGATCGCTTCAACAACAGACTGCTTTGGATGGAGAAAATGGAATCTCTTATCCATCACTTGTTTTGCAAACATGGGAATACCTCCCAAACATTTTTATTAGATATAAAACATGGCACACACCGTTTTTTTTAGCTATTCGGGTTTATTTTTTTTGAGTAAAAAATGGGAGATATACCGGGGGTCGATATTTTTGGGATCAACCGTGCTGTATTCCGCTTCAAGTTCATTGATTAAATCCGTTAAAACTTCACAAAATCTTTCCGGCAGATCTGCTTCCTTTATGCCGGTGGCCTCAGACGTCCACAGAATCATGTCGTTGAGTTGTATTTGGCCGGGGTCTTTGGGATCAGCCTTTGAAAACAGGGCGATGAAAAAGTCTTTAAAGGCTTTTATTTCAATGGGTTCAAGGGTGGGTGCAAGGTTCAGGCGGTCTTTTGCCCAGAGGGTGAGGATCAATGTTTTATAGGTTAATATGCCTTGTTTAAACGATTGGATATCTGCGTCCAGTTTTCCTAAGATGGTATCAATGGCAATGATCTGTTCCAAGGACTGCCGGGTCTGGGAAATGTCTGAAAGGGATTTGAAATTTCTGTACAAAAATCCTTTGGCATAATTATCATAATACAGGGGCCGGTCAAGGAACAGGCCGCCGGCAACCCCTAAATAGTCTTCCCCAAGAAAACTTAAGGGCAGCTTGCTTTTGTTCATATAGCTTTTTTTGAACCAATCGGCAGCTTTTGTCTTCAGCTTGATGCCGGCTCTTGAACCGGTTCTGAAGATATCTTCAAGGAAATATTCTTTGATCACCTCTCTTGCAAGGGCTGGTTTTTTTTCACCTTTAAGGATGACCTCAAGGCCAAGGTTCAGATAGGCACAGGCCTTGGAAACGGCTTTTTCAATATCTTCTTTTCCCCTGAGTTTGATTTTGTCGGCTGAAATGATTTTATTGATCAGGGCGGCAAGTTCTGATTCAAGGTGAAAGATGAATTCAGGATCAAACAATTTAAGGGCAGTGACAAACAGGTCGTCCCCTTCAATAAACTGGGAGAAAAACTGAGGGGGCAAGGGGATGTCCGGGTCAAATGTTTCCTGTTTAAACAGGGAGCTGTCAGGCCGTTTGCGAACAGAGGACAGTTTTGTGGGCTGATAAATGCCAATGGCTTCATGGGTGGGCAAAAACCCTTTTTCGGCAAGGCGCAGGTTTTTAAGGCGGAACTGGTCTTCTTCTGTTTCAGCCGTCAGCAGGGCAGCAGTTTCAAGCAAAAGCCCGTGAAAAACAGACAGATCCAGCTGGGCCACAGCTTTGAGCATTTTTTCAATAAGTTCCCAGGCCTCCTCGGCAGGTCCTGAGTCCTGCCTGAATTCATCGTCGTTGTCGTTTCCCGGCTCCGGCTGGTCGTTGTCATCCGTGATTTTGGGTTTATCGGGAAACCTGAAATAAAACTTGTCATCAATGGTGATATAATCATCAAAGTCTTCCGGGGGCACCTCATCATGCTCCCTGACGAAAATCTGCATGTTTTTGAACAGGTAAAATTCAAAAAAATCCGGTTTTTCCTTGATAGCCCATCGCAAAAGCCTGTTGGGATCCGCCTGGAACAGGAGATCAAATATCTTGGTCATATACGCAAGGTCCAGCCGGTCATTGTCCCATACTTCCACATCCAGGATATATTCCCACTGGTCTGATGTGGCCATGGACAGGACAGGAATAAAATCATAGGGCCCGATTTTATGCATGAGATAATAAAGGTCCTGGTCTGGGAAAGACTGTATCAATGCGGCCGGTGCCGGGGCATCAAGAATCATGTCAAGCGCTGTTTCAGAATCACTGACAAGAATTTCATGGCGAACCGCCCGAAGTTTCATCTCTCTTTCCTGGATATTGGCAAGTCTGTAATTTATTTTTTCACTCATATTCGTGTCCTGCTGTCTTTTGATGACAAATGTTAATGTAATGGTGTGTTTCAGGAAATTCTCTGATTTTTTCAAAAAAGTCCAGTGCGGTTTTAAATCGGCCGATATTCATCAGACACACCCCCATGCACAGGGTTAACTCCTTGTTTTCACAATGATGGGCAATGCCTTTTTCAAGGATTGAAATTGCCTTGTCAAAGCGCCTTTGTTTCTGGTGCAGCATGGCAAGCCCTAAAAAAGCTCTTGCATCAGGGGCATAGGTCAAGGCTTTTTCAAAAAGCTGTTTTGCCGTCCTGTCCTGGTGTTTGACCCGGGTATCGGTTGCATATTCTCCATGGGAAAACGTCAGGGCAAGCCTGGACAGAAAATCAGCGTGAAACGGATATAATTCTTTTATATCCTCAAGATACACCTGTCGGGCAAATGTATCAAGGTGATTGTAAAATTCAGACCGCAATCGATCTCCAAAGGCTTTAACTATTTTAAAATCAAGATGGTCATCCACTTCAAACCAGGGCAGATCTTCAATTTTGCCATGCCAGATGTCGTCGGTTAAAAGATGACGGTTCACGGCTGTCTGGTACAGATGGGTTCCCGGGAAAATGACCAGCATATAAAATATGGCACTTAAGGGTTTGATGTCCTTTAACAGGTCAATGCTGTCTTGCACGGTCTCATCTGTCTCTCCGGATGAGCCGTAGATGAAATACGCCCGGGGCAGGATGCCGTAGGATGCGGTCAGAAAAAACGCTTTCCTGATTTTTTCACGGTCAATGGGCTTGCCCAGACGTTTCTGGATTTTTTTTGATCCGGATTCAACCCCAAAGCTCAACTGGATACAGCCGGCCTTTCTCATGGCAAAAAGGATGTCTTTGTCTATGTAATCCACTCTTGAAATGGCGTTCCAGGTGATATTCAGCTGTTTGTCAATGATCCGGCGGCAAAATTCGATGACCTGTTGTTTATCCATTGTAAAGGTATCATCTGAAATATAAAAATGGGTGATGCCTTTTTTCACAAGGGTTTCAATCTCAAGGGCAACCCATTTCGGGGAATGAAACCGGACGGCTGTGTTTCCCCAGAACCTGGGTGATCCGCAAAAGGTGCAGCGGCCGGGGCATCCTCTTGACATGGCAAGGTGCTGATAGGTAAAATATTTGGACGGGTGGACCAGGGTATCAAGGACTTTAACCGGCATTCTTGGCCTGGTTCTCAAAACCTGCTTCTCTTTTTTAAAGACAAGGCCGTTGATCTGGTCAAAAGGGCCAAAGGGGTCGGTTTCAAGTTGGGTTACAAGTTCAAGAAAGGTGATTTCACCCTCTCCTGTAACCATAAAGTCAATGTCAGGGCAGACCTTGAAAAGGTGGTCAAAAAGAAAGGTGGGTGCCGGCCCGCCAAACACAATGGTGATGGCCGGGTTTAGCAATTTTGCCGTCCGGGCACAATCTATTGCATTCCAGCGGTTGGGGTTGGTTACGGAAAACCCGATCACATCGGGCAATTTGTCTGCAACAATCCTCTTGAATCGTTCAACCGGGTCATCCTGGGGTTCGGCAAGGTTGATGATGTCGGTATGAAATCCGTTTTCAAGGAGAAGCGCACCTATATAGTAAAGGCCGATGGGAACAATACGGGCATCTTCCCCGGATATCCTTTCATCAAGGCAGCAGGGATTGACCAGCAGAATCTTTTTTATGGCTACCATGAACCAATGATAAGATCGTCAAGTTTTCTTTTGGGAACATGGTGGACCTGGTTCTCATCCCTCCAGTATTTAATATCCCCGTCTTCTCCCACTTCATGGATCCGGATTTCTTCCACAGGTTTTCCTATCGCCAACACCAGTTTGACCTCCAGATGGTCGGCAATATTCAGGTAACCCTTGAGTTTTTTAATATTGACGGCGCCGAACATGCACCCGCCAAGTCCCAGGGATCTTGCGCCCAGAAGAATGGTCTGGGCCGCGATGCCGTGATCGCACCAGAATTTATCACAAACCGTGTGATCTCCCATGATGACAATATAGCCGGCCGGCCGTTCTGCTTTGACAGGGCCGTTCCAGTCTTTGAGATATGCAGCCCATCCAAGGCATGAAAAGATGTCTTCATTTTTCTGATCTTCCCGGCAGATCACATATTTCAAGGGCTGCATATTGGCGGCTGAGGCACAGTTCCGGGCCAGTTCCACCAGGTCTTTTAATGTTTTTTCATCCAGTTTATGGGCATTGTCAAACCGCCGGCAGGACCTGTTTTGTATAACAAGGTCTTTAAAAGAGGAAGGGGTCATGATTTTTTTCCTTTACATTCCACACGCTGGAAGTTTGGCATGTTTATATCAATCCACTCAATGATTTTATCCATTTCATCAGCCATTTGTTTCAAGGCTTTGCCCCTGTGGCTGACCCGTCCTTTTTCTTCAATAGTGAGCTGGGCAAATGTTTTATTCAACTCAGGGTAAAAAAACAGGGGATCATATCCAAACCCGTTGTCACCAATGGGTTCTTTTGTGAGGACACCGTTGCATTCTCCTTCATAGGTCAGTGCCGCACCCGTTGGAACGGCAATGGAAATCACACACTTGAAGGCAGCATTCCGGTTTTCATTATCTTTTAAGTCTTCCAGCATTTTTTTGACATTGTCTGCGTCTGAGGCGTTTTTTCCAGCATATCGGGCTGAATAGACGCCGGGTGCACCGTCAAGGGCCTGAACGCAGAGACCTGAATCATCCGCCATGGCAGGGTATCCCAGTATCTTTGCTGTAAAGGCGGCTTTTTTATAGGCATTGTCATCAAAGGTGTCTCCATCCTCAATGACTTCAGGAATGGGACCGAAATCTGCAAGATTTCTGATGTCAACGGGAAAGCCGTTTAAAAGCTCCCGGATTTCTTTTGTTTTCCCTTTATTTGTCGTTGCAAGAACAAGGATCTGTTTCAATGGCGTCTCCATATTTTTCTGGTTCAGGTTTGTTTGGGATAATATAAGATCAGGCAGCCTTTTTGTAAACCCCGGGCTGATGCAAAAACAGGGCAATTCATAAAATCAAAGTGATGAACAGTTCATATCGTCACAATAGTAAAGGAACGGGTTAAAGGTTTTTCAATTCCTCGATTCTATATTTATGAATGCTTAAGGGTTTGTACGTCATACTATTGATCATGTGCTGATAACTTCCATCCTTAATCATAGAGGCTAAGGCGGCATTGAAATCATTCAGAAGTTCTTTATGATTTTGAATGCTCTTTGACAAAGTGATGTGGAGTTCTTTTTCTTCAAACGGATTTTCAATGATGATCAAAGAGTTTTGTGTCTTTTCCGGCAATGATGCGATAATTCTTTGGGCGTTCAGCTTTTCTTCCATGGTAAGATCGATTCTTTTGTTGGCAAGTTTTAGCAAATTCTGCTCAAGACTTTTGACAAACGTTTTTTGGATTTTATCGGATTCGATCTTTTTTAAATAACCATACCCCAGTATTACGCCGATATTTTTTCCTTCAAGGTCTTCAATTTTATTATAGACAAAAGGGTCATCCTTTTGCTTGATCAGAACGATGGCTGTGTTTACATAAGGTATGCTGTAGACCATCGTTTTGGCCCGCTCCTCTGTGTACCATGCTATGGCAAGGCCATCCAGCTCACCGGTTTTAACAAGATGTTGCGTCCGGGCCCATGGGTAAAACTTAAATTCAACTTTATGGCCGGCACGTTGGAATATCTTGGTGACGATCTCAGCCGCAATACCGTGATTTTTCAGTTCAAAGCCGATGTAAGGAGACCATTCGGTTCCTCCCAGTTTCAATTCTACAGCTCCGAGAGTGCTGCTGGAAAACAAGAAGGCGATAACGATTAAAATACGGAATAATTTCATTTAATTTCCCTCCGTCATTTTCTTGATAATTGGTTTTTAGGCTCACTGAAAATGGAATATGGGTAATAGTGTATTAAAAATTATCATGTGCTGCCAGGTGAATCTTTTGACGTAAATCTTTGGATGAACCTTTAGCGCTGCCTGATATCGGTAGTCTGATGAGAAAATTTGTTCCTTTGCCCGGGGATGAAATAACTTCCATGGCACCGCCATGCTGTTCGGTAATGATAAAATATGAGACAGACAGACCCAACCCTGTTCCCATGCCAATACCCTTTGTGGTGAAAAATGGTTCCAGAATTCTTTTGCGAACTGAATCTTCCATGCCGGGTCCATTGTCTTCTATTTCAATAAAGACAGTATCATTTTTCGATTTGATACGAATGACGAAACAGGGGGAGTCATTGATATCTTCTTTTTCTGCCATGGCCTCAGCAGCATTTTTAAACAGGTTAAAGAAAACCTGCTGGATTTCATTGTTTTCACAATAGACCAGAGGAAGGTTGTCATCGTACTTTCTGATAATTTTTATTTTTTTAAAGTCATATTTTTTTTTAAGATCATAATCATTGGTTATCAGCTCAAGCGTATTATCCAGAAGTTCCGGAAGGCTGTTTAACTTAAATTGTTTTCCACTTTTCCTGCAGAAACTGAGCATGTTTCTGACAATACGGGCCGCCCTCAGACCTGAAGTGTTAATATTGTCTATCATTTTTGGAAGCTCTCTTTTTTCAAAGTATTGACATAGATTTTCAAAGGAGATGGAATGATCAAGAGCTGTTTGAATGTTTTTTGGGGACGGTTCTAAAAGTCTTAGTTTCAGCATCTGGGCATTTCCCAGGATCCCTGCCAAAGGGTTGTTGATTTCATGGGCCATGCCTGCTGCCAGCCCGCCTATGGAAGCCATTTTTTCAGACTGGATCATCATTTCTTCAAGTCTGACTTTTTCAGTGACATCATCAATTCTTATCACGGCACCGTTGGTACCATTTGAAGTAAGTGGATAGATCGTAATGTTTTCATATACTTTTTCTCCGTCTACCTGGCGGGCAATTTTTGTTTCTTCCTGGGGAACTTGTGTCAAAAGAGCCTTTTGTATCTTTTGGGCATCAACTGCCATTCTTGGAAATACATCATTTAATTTTTTACCGGCAGCCTCCTTACTTGAAACACCCGTCTTTATTTCTGCCTGTCGGTTCCATTGGGTAACGATACCTGAAGGGTCTACCCCCACCAGAACAGACGGCATGGAGTTGATAACATTGGTGAGATAATTGCGGAGCAGGCTAAGTTTGTTTTCAACTTCTTTACGTTCCGTGATTTCGTCATGGATTCTCAGCCGCATGTCATTGACGGCTTTCACCACCTGGGCAAGCTCGTCGTCCTTATTGGCTTTTGATGAAGTCCGGTTTAATTCTAATGAGATGTCCATATGCTCAATATCAAGATTTCTTGCGTACCGGGCCATTGTTCCCAGGTGGCGGGATACAAGATATTGAAAAATTAAAAGGATGAACAAAGACATAAAAAAGGTTTTGACTGCCCGGCTGGACAGAATGATCAGAACCCGATCATAAAGGCGCTGATGGACACCTTTGAGGCTGGCAATGACATAAAGCTCTCCGATGCGGTTTGTTTCGTTATGATGCATATACTCAAGGGGTATATTGCGGTCAATCACGGAACCTTCAGGGATATGGCCGGATGATGCCAGAATATCCCCCTGCTCTGTTTTAACTACAAGGTATTGAATATCCCGAAGCTGCTGGGCACCTTCAAGCTGGATCTGTACGGCTTCGGTATCAAAATCCCAGGTGCTGTTAATAATGCTTTTCAGATAGGAGGTTTGGATTTGCTTAATTTGTTTTTCAATAAAATTAATGTCGTTTTTATATTCAAGGTATAATTGTACGCCGGTTTCAGCAATGGTAAAAAAGAAACTGAATAAGAGGATATAACCCAACAGCCTTGAACCAAGCGAACTTTTTTTCATATAGTTGTGGAATGTTAAAGACATTTTTAGTTTACACCATATTTTCAGGAATAGTCTTGTATCCTCTTGATATACCGAGGGACGACCGTGTTTTCTCCCATAGCAGCTCCTTAAATATTTAGAGATGATCAAAGATATTGGGTTGTTCCCAAGCTAACTTTTGTCGCATTTAAAAAGGGTCTAATATATTAGAAAATAAATCAGTCAAATCTGAAGCACATATTTGATACTATTATAATTTAAAGGGTTTTTCAAATAGAATATCGTTGAAATCTGTGAATTTCCAGTAAAAATGGGATAATGGCCCCAATGCTTTTTCTAGGACAGAGTTTTGCTGAATCTGGCCCAGGCAAGGCTGATGAATGAGACAGCCAGGACAGACTGGGCCAGGATGGCCGGCCACAGGACCTTGATGCCGACACCTTTCATTACGATCCCCCTTAGAATTTCAAGATACCAGCGCATGGGATTCAACCCGGTTGCGTATTGAACCAGATCCGGCATGTTTTTAATGGGGAACATGAATCCGGAAAGCATTACGCAGGGCATGAGAATTAAAAAACTGGTGAGCATGGCCTGCTGCTGGGTTGATGCACTGGCGCTGATCAAAAGAGCAAGTCCCATGTTCCCGAACAGGTAAAGCCCTGAAAGCCCGTAGAGCAGCAGGATATTTCCTTTGACATGAATGTCGAAGACAAGGAAAGCCACACAGAGCATGATGGTCATGGAAATATAGCCGGTGACCATATAGGGGATGGTTTTGCCCAGGATAAATTCTATTTTTCTGATGGGCATTACCATGACCTGTTCAATGGTGCCGATTTCCTTTTCCTTGACAATACCGATGCTGGTCAAAAGCAGGCTGAAAATAAACAGCCCCACGGCAATCAGAGAGGGAACAAAATAGTACTTGCTCTCCTGGTTTTCATTATACCAGGCACGCTGTTTTGTGTCCACCAGGGTCGGGACGGGTTTGATCCCTTTTTTTTCAAACTGTGTCATCAGCTTTCGGTTTGAATATTCCAGGATAATACGACCGGCATATCCCTGGACAATGGCAGTGGTATTGCTGTCCGTACCGTCCGTCAATACCTGTACGCTTCCGGTTGACCCTTTTGCAATGGTTTTTTCAAATCCTGAGGGGATATGGATCACGGGCATTCCAAAAATGACCATCCGCATGCGCGGATCCCGAAGCATTTGTAAAAATTCCTTGATGAGCATCTGTTTTAATCGGTGGATCATGGTTATTCCAGTTTAAATTTAAATTTACGGTTTGCCAGAAGAATCTGCCGACTGGAAATCCGGTTCCATGGGGGGCACATCTAAAGGGTCGTCCGGCCCTTTGCCTTTGGACATCATGCTGTTAAATACATCTTCCAGACTGGGCTGGGCTTCTTTGATTTCATCAAGCCCAAGACCTGCGGCTTGAATTAATTCAAGCGCTTTATCCTGAGTTTTTTGAATCTGTTGACAGACAATATGTACCGTATCCCCGAAAACAGTTCCATTTACACCGGTCAATTCCTCCTGGAGCAGTTTATTGATCTTTCTTGCATCCAAACTTTTTATGGTGAGGATTTTGCCCTGCATCAATTGTTTGATGTCATGGGGAGGGCCTGTTACCAGGACTTTTCCTTGATCCATCAGCCCGATCCTGTCGCAGCGTTCAGCTTCATCAAGATAAGCGGTTGTCACCAGAATGGATACTCCCTTTTTGACAATCTCGTACAGAATTCTCCAGAAATCCCTCCGGCTCACCGGATCAACTCTGTTGCTTCAATATTGCCGGAGACCATGAGGGTGTCTGGATCTTTTTTTTCCTTTAAAATCAGAACCCAGGCCATAACTGCTGCAACGATTAATATGAGACCGATCAGAAAGGGCCATCGTTTTTTCATTAAAGTTTCTCCTCACGGTTGTTTGCATCATCCCATAGCCTGTTAACAGGGGCTTTGTTAATCTGTTGAAGTCCTCCCAGAGAGAACAGGAATACATGATCTGCAAGACGGTCAAGATTGTCTTGTGTCGGTGCAAAATCTTTTGCAAGCCGCTTAATGATCGGTTCGGCAAACGCATAGTAAACGCACTGGCCGATAATACTGATGGCGCAGGGCAAAAGCTGGTTCATGCTATCGTTGCCATGGGATAAATCCGAAAGGATGGACACAAGAATGTCTTTCTGGGGTTTGATATAGGTGTCTACAATATCTTCAAAAGCAGGGGTGGGGTCGAAAAATTCTCTTGTAATCAGCCGTCCCCTGCCGCCGGATATCCCCTGCCACCCCTCCATGCTCAGGAAACGATGGAACATGGCGCGGATGAAGGTGTGCAATCTTTGATCCGGTCCACTGTTTTTCTCAGACCTGACAGCAGATGGAAATTTTTTAAATCCTGTTGAAAAAATATCCTCAAGCACCGCGCGATACAAGCCTTCCTTATCCCGAAAATGATAATTAATCGAAGCGATATTGGCATTGGCCGCTATGGCTATTTTACGGATAGTGGCAGATTTAAATCCGTGTTTGCCGAAGATCTCACCTGCAACATCAATGATTCTTTGTTTTGTCGGCAGCGGTTTTGTCATATGTATCCATTTTATAATCATCTGTTTCAAATGCATTAAATATTCTTGTCTTGACACAAATTGACTTTCAATGCAGACTACTATGGAATTTTTTTTGCTAAGTGCAATGGCTGACCGTATGTGATTTGTGGGGTATGCCTTTTATCTCACATAAACAGACTGCTTAAAAAAGGGGCATGGGCTGGAAATGACAGACAAAAAGGCAGATACTCAAAAAAAATTGTCCAGACAATTGTTAAAAACCATTCTGGATAATCTTTATGATGAAGTTGTGGCAGTGGATGCAAATGACAGGATCATCTATGCCAACAAAGCCTCTGAAAAGCACTATAGTGTCAGAAAAAGCAGTCTGGTCGGCAAGTATGTTCATGAGGTGCCTGCCTGGGCAAACTGGGAACCCAATACCCTGCCTACGGTCAAACGAGCGAAAAAGAGAGTTACCTTAGAACAGACCTCACCGCTGGGGGAAAAAATACTCACCACTGCCACTCCGGTTCTCAATCAAAACAATGATATTGAAATGATTGTCTATAATGTCAGGGATGTGGCACAGTTGGAATCCGTTAAACAAGGACTTGAATTGACCCGCGAGCTTTTGGAAGAAATAGAAAGTCAAAAGGGCGAAAAAACCTTTGCATTGCCCAATTGTGATATGGTAGCGGCAGACAAGGAAATGCAGAAACTTACAGCCCTGGCTGAAAGTGTGGCTGTCGTCGACGCAACCATACTGCTTCAGGGGGAATCCGGGACCGGAAAGGGATTGCTGGCAAAATTCATCCATAATAAAAGCCTGAGAAAAGAAGCCCCTTTTTTGGTGATCAATTGTGCAGCCATCCCGGAGAACCTTCTGGAGTCAGAGCTGTTTGGATATGCACCAGGGACGTTTACAGGCGGGCACAAGGACGGTAAAAAAGGATTGATTGAACTGGCCCAGGGCGGCACTCTTTTCCTGGATGAAATTGCAGAACTTTCTCCCAACCTACAGGCAAAATTTTTACATGTGATCCAGGAAAAACAATTTATGCCCCTTGGCGGCCGGGAAGTAAAAACCGCCGACGTAAGGATCATTGCTGCAACAAATCGTCATCTTATCGAAATGATTAAAGAAGGATCATTCAGGGAAGATCTGTATTATCGACTCAATGTCATCAGCCTTTTGATTCCTCCTTTGAGAGAACGGCCTGAAGACATCCCGACCCTTGCCTATACTTTTTTAAGAAAGTTTGACAAAAAATATAATACCAGCCATGACCTTTCAACAGAATTTATGGATTGCCTTCTTCTCCATCCATGGAACGGTAATATCCGTGAGCTGGAAAATCTTATGGAACGTCTCACCGTAACCATCAAGGAGCCGATCATTGACGTTACCCATCTGCCGGCCCATTTTTCGGAACCACAGGAGATAAGCTGCCGGGAACTCTTTCCTTTGAACACCTCACTGGATGACCTCAAAGAGGAGATAGAAAAGGATCTTGTCCAAAGGGCGTATGAACGATACAGAAGTTCCCGGAAAGTAGGAAAGTCGTTGAAGATAAGTCAAACCAAAGCTTCCCGCTTAATTCGAAAACATGTCGATCGAGTTGATTCTGACTCATAGCAATTAAAAACAGTTCAAAATTTTTTATTTCAGTGTCACTACTGCTTTGTATTTTTGGATGATGCCTGTTTTTAAATTAAATTTCAATAAAAAAATATTACTTTTATTTCATAAGGTTATACTTTTATATCATAAAAATTCCATGGTTCCGGTAATCTTTATTCCTGATCTTGGTATACCCCTTGCTATGGTTTTTATTAAACATGGCATACAAAATAAATCATACGGAGAATTAAATATGAAACTGGAAGATATTAAAAAAATTACCGTCTTAGGGTCAGGCGTTATGGGGCATGGCATTGCCCAGGGATTTGCCATGGGGGGCTATCCTGTAATCCTCTATGATATTGACGAAGCTGTTTTGAGTGTGGCACATTCTCACATCAAAGAGAGCCTGGATCTGTTTTATGAATCAGGTATCTATTCTTTGGATGAGACAGTATCAATGTTGGCCGGAATAACTACGACCACGGATCTGAAAGCAGCAGTAGAAGACAGCGATTTCGTCATTGAAGTGATTCCTGAAATCCTGAGCCTTAAGCAAACCGTCCTGCAACAGGTGGAGTCGTGCTGCAGAAAAGAAACCATTATTGCCTCAAACACATCCCATTTAAAAGTATCAGATGTATTTGCCGTGCTTAAAGATCAAACCCGGGTTGTGGGGGCGCATTATTTTAATCCGCCCCAGATCTGTCCCACGGTTGAAGTGGTTAAGGGCAGGCATACCAGCGACCAAACACTTCAGACGACCTATGATTTGATGAAAAAAATCGGTAAAGATCCGGTAAAACTGCACAAAGATGTTGTGGGTCTTGTGGTGAACAGGCTCCAGACTGCTCTTTTAAGGGAAGCCTTTTATCTTCATGAACAGGGCGTGATCAGTGCTGTAGATATTGACAAGGCAGTCAAAGGAAGTCTGGGGTTCAGGGCAGCCAGTATCGGTCCAATGACCATGGTGGATATGGGCGGCCTGGATGCCTGGCTGGATTGCTGTGAAAAATTGCTGCCGATCATGGATGCTTCTGTTAAAGCGCCCACAGCACTGAAAGACCTGGTTGATGCAGGGCATACAGGGATCAAGAGCGGCAAGGGGTTTTACGAATATGCAAAGGATTTTTCCCAGAAAGGATTGGATGAGGCTGTCAAAAAAAGAGACAGAGAATTTTTAGGACGGCTCAAAAGAAACTTTCTGTCACCAAAAAGATAATACAAGGCAAAAGGAAACGCATATGTCAGACAAATCAACCTCCCAAATCATAGAACAGATATTTTATGCAACGTCTGTGGCTGTGGTGGGGGCTTCGGCAGATCCCACCAAGTATGGATATATGACTCTGGACTGCATTTTGCGGGGCGCTTATGAAGGCCGGGTTTATCCTGTTAACCCCAAGGCAGGCGAAATACTGGGAGTGAAAGCCTATTCTTCCATTCGGGAAATTCCGGAAATACCTGATGTGGCGGTCATTCTGGTGCCGGCCAAGGCGATTCCCAAGATTCTTAAAGATATGGGAGAAAAAGGTATTCACAGTGCTGTGATTACAACTGCAGGTTATAGTGAAGTGGGTAGAGATGACCTTCAGCAGGAGCTTGTCAATATTGCCAAAGAATACAATATCAGGATTGTGGGCCCCAATATCGAAGGATTTATTTATATGCCCAACAAGCTCAATGCCCAGTTTTTCCCGGTAGTGCAAAATACAGGCCCCCTGGCCACCGTCTCCCAAAGCGGCTCTTTGACCAATGGTCTTGTGGAATGGGCAGATAAGGAAGCCTTGGGTATCAGCGCTGCCATCAATCTGGGCAACCAGGTGGATATCTGCGAAGCAGATTTTATTGAATACCTGTCTTGTGACAATCATGTAAAAGCCATTGCCATGTACCTTGAAGGGGTAAAGGACGGCAGGGCCTTTCTTGGTGCGCTTAAAAGCATTGCCGGAAAAAAGCCTGTGGTGATTCTCAAGGCAGGCCGTTCAAGGGCAGGACAAAAATCAGTGGCCTCTCACACAGCTTCCCTGGCCGGAGAACACGATGTGTTTTGCGCGGCCTGCCGTCAATATGGCGCCATTCCGGTAAAGGATCTGCAAAGCCTGTATGATTACGGAAAACTTTTGGCCACCATGCCGGTGCCCAGGGGGAATCGCCTGCTGATTATTTCTTCCTCAGGCGGTATTGGTGTTCTGGCGGTTGATGAGGCCCAGGCCCTTGGTATTTGTCTGCCCAAATTGCCCAGAGATTTTGTTGATGAATTAAAATTATTGAACCTGTCCCCCTTGGGCTCTTTGTCCAACCCAATAGATCTTGCAGCCATCTGGGCAGAGGAATTTAGAAAGGTGGCCCTGCTGGCGGATAAATATGATATTGCCGATGTGTTTCTGATCAATTTCGGAGATCCCATTGAGGGTGCAGGAGAGATGATCAAAGATCTGAAAAAAAGAATTAGGGCTGGTATTGCAGTCGCCTATATGGGCGGGGCCCAGGAAGAAGAAAAGGACAGGCCTAAACTGCATCGGGCAGGGATTCCTGTTTTTCCGACACCGGAAAGGGCTATCCGGGCCATATCCGCAGCCATGACCTATGGAAAATTTTCAAGGGAAATTAGAGCCGCCGGGTTTGCAGAAAATATAAATAAACACAAAGATTTAAAAATTCGGGACAGACAGGGCACAACAAAAGCCGACTTTGTTTTGGAGCCGGATGCAGTGTCATGGCTTGGAGAATATGGCATTGCCTATCCTGATCATTGTTTTGTCAAAACCATGGATGAGGCAGTAATTGCTGCGCAAAAAATAGGATATCCTGTTGTTTTAAAGGTTGTTTCTTCCCAGGTGCCCCATAAAAGTGACTCTGGCGGGGTCCGGGTGGACATAAAAGACACGGTTGAACTTCAAATCCAATTTAAGGCAATAAAAGAGGGTGTCGCTAAAGTTTCTCCCACTGCAAAAATTGAGGGCATGATGGTCTGCAAACAGGCCGAAGACGGGCTTGAACTTATTGTGGGTGCGATTCAAGACCCAGTGTTCGGTCCCATAGTCATGGTGGGTCTGGGGGGTATTTTTACTGAGATTTTAACGGATACGGCTTTTCGGGTGGCACCCATATCCCCAAGAGATGCCAAAGAGATGATCCGGGAATTAAAGGGGTTTGACCTGCTGACAGGTGCCAGAATGTCAAAAAAATGTGATATCCATAGTCTTGAAAAACTTTTGATACAGGTTTCTTCAATGATTTGCACCCATCCCGAAATCCAGGAGCTGGATCTCAATCCTGTCCGAATTTATGAAACTGATTTTCTTGTGTTGGATGTTAGAATCTTAAAAGTATCGCTATCATGATCCGGTCAGGGGAAACGGCGGTCATAAGTCAACAATTAAAAAATAATTAAAGGAGAAGTATAATGGAAAACCAGGAACTTTGGGATTTTAGGAACCCCTATGAATGGATGAAAAAAACGGCCACTTCAACCCTGCCGCCGTTGATCATCTGTGTCGCCATAACGGGTGGCGTGCAGGGAAAGGAAGCCAACCCCAATCTTCCCGAAACACTGGAAGAACAACTTGAGCAGACCTATGAGAGTTACAAGGCCGGGGCCAGCATGGTGCATACCCACACAAGAGACCCGGAAAGCATGGGGGACTGCACAGGAGAGCCCGAAAGGATCAGACAGCTTAACGCCATGATCCGGGAGAAATGCCCGGATATCATCATCAATAATTCAACATCGGCAGCCTATGGCATGTCCATTGAGGATCGAATTGCCTGTCTTAATGCCAATCCTGAATCTGCCTCGTTAAATCTTGGTCCGGACATGTATAAATTGAAAATCAAGGAAAGAAAAGCACCCCTTTTGCATCCCAGAAAAGAGCAGAATCTTGATTCCTGTACAATGGCCACTTATAATGAAATTTCCATTTTTGCCCGGATGATGAAAGAAAAGGGTATCAGGCCTGAGATGGAGCTTTATCACCCGGGCCAGTACTGGGTAGTCAGAGATCTCATTTCCCAGGGGGTGATTGAACCCCCTTTTCATATTCAGTATGTTTTAGGATATGTGACATCTATCTTTCCAACGCCGGCAAACCTTATCAGCCTTGTGAACGAACTTCCACCCCAGACAGATTTTTCTGTGGCCGGACTAGGGCCTTACCAGCTTCCCATGAGTGCCATGTCTATTATTATGGGCGGACATGTCAGGGTTGGTATGGAAGACAATGTATATTATAAAAAAGGACGGCTTCTTAAACATAATGCCGAAGCTGTTGAAAGAATCGTCAGGCTTTCAACAGAGTTGAACCGGGAGATTGCAACGCCTGTCCAGGCAAGAAAAATGCTTGGATTTGCTCAAACCCCCAGCATGTATTGATTTATTCAGTGCAGATGGTCTCATCATCCGGGCGCACTAAAGGTATGATCTGGTTGACAAGTAAAAATTTGCGTGTCAAAAACAACTCAAAGTAGTTAAAAACAACTCACATAAAAAGAAAAGAGAGGTAAGCGTTGCAAGGTATACTGTCTTAATGGTTGAATTCTGGCTTTCCGGGTATGGCTGGAAGCCTTTTATTATCAGAGTACTGTGAACATGATGAATAAAAACAAGATCATTAAAGACAAAACCCAAAAAGAAAAAGTATCTGGCATACATCTTGATAAGTAAAAAGATCAGGTATTCCCTTTTAACCCTTATTTGAATAATAAATAAGAGGCAAAAACATTAAAAACAGGAGAGTGCATCATGTCAAAACAAAAACTTATTGTTACCGTATTCGTTGCGTTATCTATTATTCTTTCGTTTGGGCCGGCTTTTGCTGAACGTAAAGATGTTATCATTGCTGAACAGAACTGGACAGGGTCTACGGTTATCTGTCAGGTAATGAAATATGTACTGGAAAAAAATTTAAACGTTCCGGTTAAAATTTCCCAGCTCAACGGGGCTGTTACCTGGGTAGGTATGGATAAAGGTGATGTGGATGTATTTTCCGACATATGGGAAACCGCAGAAATAAACGGAATAAATAAATATACAAAAGAAAAGAAAACCTGTGAAGTCACCTTGAGCTATGGAAACGCGCCCCAGGGCTGGTATATTCCTAAATATGTCCAGGACGAATACGGTATAAAAACCCTTGAGGATTTAAAAGGCAAAGAACATATCTTTGATATTGACGGCGACGGCAAAGGCGACCTCTGGGCAGGCCCCACAAGCTGGAAAGCCAATGAAATCCATTCCATCAGAATCAGGGACTATGGACTTGATTTTACTGCCTTGGGTGTTGAACAATGGGCATGGCTGGCGACATTAAAAGCTGCCATAAAAAAGAAAAAACCAGTGATTTTCTTTTATTGGGAACCGGAATGGCTTTTTACTCAGTATGAACTGGTTATGATCCAAGAACCGTCCTTTGATCCGGCCAAATGGGTCTATGTGGAAAAACAGCCTGAAAAAAGCAAGATTTATTGTGGAATTGAACCCAGCAATGTATGGGTGGGATATTCTAAAAAAATAGAACAGCGGTTGCCAAAAGTCTATCAATTTTATAAAAACTGGAGCATTCCAATAAAAGAAGTAAACAATCTCATTGCCATGGTGACAGATCTGCCGGACAGCCCCAAAATGTCATCTGAAGCAGCAGCAAAAAAATGGGTTGATTCTCATCCTGAAATCGTTGGACAATGGCTTAAGGGAATCAAATAATAAAAGTCAGATGCCATGGTGACCTTATGTGGCCATGGCATTAACGAAAGCCGGCAAAAAGAAGGTCCCCTTTTTTAATTTTTTAAACCATTGAGGTCAAAATGAAAGACAGAATTCACCCGAAAATCAGATGTGAAAATGTGTGGAAGGTCTTTGGTCATGGGGCTGAAAATATTGTTAGCAATTGGGAACAATACAAAACCATGAACAAAGTTGAACGCCTTGAAAAGACCGGCTGCGTGGTGGGAACTCGGTCTGCCACATTTGAGGTCGCACCGGGGAAAATTTTTTGTCTTATGGGATTGTCCGGAAGCGGTAAATCAACCTTGCTGCGATGCATTAACCGGTTGCATGAACCCTCATTCGGTAAGGTGTTTATTGACGACCAGGAGATCACCTCTCTGAATCCCCAGGAAATGAGGACCGTCAGACGGGAAAAAACCGGGATGGTATTCCAGCACTTTGCTCTGCTGCCCCACCGCCGTCTTATCGATAATGCCGCTTTTGGCCTGGAGGTTCAGGGCCTGGACAAAAAAACACGGGAACAAAAAGCCTGTGAGGCCCTTGAGCTGGTGGGATTAAAAGGATGGGAAAAAAGCTACCCCTATGAACTCAGTGGCGGCATGCAGCAGCGGGTGGGCCTTGCTAGGGCGCTGGCCACAAACCCGGAGATACTCCTTATGGACGAGGCTTTCAGTGCCCTGGATCCCCTGATTAAACGACAGATGCAGGATGAATTTGTTAAGCTGATCAAAAAAGTTAAAAAAACCATTTTGTTTGTTACCCATGATCTTCATGAAGCCCTGAGGATTGCCAACCATATTGCCATTATGAAAGACGGTGCCATTGTCCAGCAGGGAACGCCTGCCCAGATTGTTCTCAATCCTGCCAAGGGATATGTGGAAGAGTTTGTCAAGGATCTTCCCAAAACAAAATTCATCACTGCCCGGGATATCATGCAAAAGCCCGACATGTGGGTAATGCCGGTTGGTTCCACCAGTGAAGAGCTGCTCAACAAAATGAATAAAAACAATCTTCGATATGCATTTTTAGTGGATGAAAACCAACAGATAAAGTGTACGGTGGACTATTTCAGCCTTCGGTCTTCCAATGGGTCTTCCATATCCATTGCAGATATCCCAAAGGATCAGTTGTCTCCCTATTATCCTTTGATTACAGTTTCAGGCAACACCTTTTTAGAATCCCTGTTGAACAAGGCTGCAGATACCAAGGTTCCCATTGTGGTTACTGACAGCCAGGGTAGGATCGAAGGGGTTATTTCCAGGGAAACAATGCTGGTATCTTTACAGTCAGCTTAAATTTTAAGGAGAATAAAACATGGATTTCCCCGTCAGGATACCGATTGGTTCATGGGTGGAAAAAATTGTTATCTGGTTAACTGAAAATTTTTCAGGTGTGTTTGACTCCATCAAAAGTGTTGTGGAATTTATTCTGGTACAGCTGGACACCTTTTTTGTCTGGGTGCCCTGGCCCGTTGCATTGATAGGCCTCACCATTATCGGATGGACGGTGGCAGGCCGTAAAGTCGCGATTATTACCGCATTCTGTCTGTTCGGCCTGGGAAGTATGGATCTGTGGACCATTGGCATGAGTACCATGGCTCTGGTGGCAACCGCAGTGTTTATATCGGTTTTAGTTGGACTTCCTCTGGGGATAATGGCGGCCAAAAGCCCTCGCTTTGACATGTTCCTGCGCCCGGTTCTGGACGGTATGCAAACCATTCCAAGCTTTGTCTATTTGATCCCGGCCATCATGTTTTTTGGTATCGGTAATGTTCCCGGTATTATTGCCACGGTCATTTTTGCTTTGCCGCCAATGGTCAGGTTGACCAGTCTGGGGATACAACAGGTAGACCAGGAGGTGATTGAAGCAGGCGTTGCCTTTGGATGCACCCCCATGCAGCTGCTGCTTAAGATCCAGCTGCCGTTGTCTATCCCCAGTATCATGACCGGAGTGAACCAGACCGTTATGATGGCGCTTTCAATGGTAGTCGTTGCAGCCATGATTGGTGCCGGAGGGCTTGGGTCCAAAATATTATACAGCATTCAGCGGATTGATCTGGGCGTGGGCATAGAATCCGGACTGGCCATTCTGTTTATTGCCGTGGTTCTTGACCGGATACTCCAGGGAATTACCCATAAACAGCAAAAAGCCATCATGAAACAAAAATAAGAACAGGTATGATCTCAGATATAATTTTTATGTTCCATTCTCAGACAGCTGTTTTTACTTGTCAATAATGTATCCAGGACTGTTTTATCTTTTTTTAAATATAGATCAAAAAAATTCAGAATAAGTTGCTTTAAGATTCTATGGGCTTTTTCCGGATGAATCAGGGTATACTCCTGTTTTGGATTAAAATATTTCGGGTATCTATTTCGTTTGATCGCTGGCCACCAATATGGGCCGGATACGCCGCATGTGCTGTGATCGGCATTCTCAAGCATGGCGAAAATAACCGGTGCCTTTGTAGACTGGAAAACAGAGTACAGGGCTGGGTGGGTATTCTTCTCACTTGGCCGGCAGTTTTTGTTCAGGTTTAGCGTATCATTAAACCGAATAATGATGTCATCCTCTTCACAATTGATTATCAAGCATGGCTTATTCATGGCAGTAACGGCCGGGGTCTTTTCCATATCCGGATTAAGTAAGGCTGACTCCCTGTCATGGGGCAACATCCCCTTAAGATGGTTTACAAAAAAATTGCGCAGGTCTGGTATGGACGCAGGTACTACCGCCACGCCTGCCTTAAATCTGTTTTCCAGTTCAAGTCCTGCCAGGGTTGTTGTTCCGCCAAAGGATTTGCCCATTATTCCCAGACGATTCAAATCCATCCTGCCGGCAAAGGGGCCAAACGCATTCATTTTTCCAAGCCTCGCCAGGACGGCTCTCAGGTCGTTGACCCTTTGCATGACGGCTTGATCCGCCTTGAGGATATCCGGCAGGTTGGTGCCGGGGATGGGCTGAAAAACCTGATACGTCTGTCCATAAAAAGGTGCGATCGGGTCAGTTTCACCATATACCCCCTGCTCATTGATGACGGCAGAACCCGGATCAAGATCCGGGTCCATTCCAACCATGGAATAAGGAGAGTTGCCGGTATGATCCGGTGCAACAACAATATATCCATGGCCGGCAAGATGCTCGCATGCTGTTGAAAGGTTATATCGGCTGCCTGCATCACCATGGGACGAGACCACAACGGGGAAAGAATATCCTGTGTCTGCCAAAGGAAGATCCAGATAACTGTTTCGTTTTTGGTGAAAAAGGATTTCAACCGCTTTGTCAAGATCCTTCTGGCAAAAATCTGGCCGAACAGTTGACGTTCCATATAAAGGTTCTATTTCACGGGCATGGAAAAAGGTAGTGTCATACATCATTCGTGCATGAATCGCTTTATTGCCAAATACATAGTCTCCATAGTCAGGCTGCTTTATCTGTGCTGTTACGCCTGATGGAAAAACAGGATACCAGATTTCTGCTATCAGGGTGCGAACACCATCTGCAACACCGCCGACCGCATCAAACCCCCTTGTTTTATCATGAATGAATAGTGTTTTTGAACCCACTGCAAACCTGCCTTTTGGGATACCCCTATTAGTGGAATCTGCTGATGTCATTTTATGTCTCCTCATCTTTCTGCAAACACATGGCTTAATGCTGAAAGAAATAGTACAAATAATTTTTTAAAAGAAATATAATCCATAATGATTTCTGAGTTAAAAACAACTCGATAAAAATAAAATTGACTCGTTTTGCTGCTCTGGGCAGGCAATAAATATAGTACTTTTAAAATTCAATAAACCTATTTTTATTTCATGCAATTTTGAAACCTTTGCAGTCAATGGAATTCATTATGATTTCAGAACAATATGCAATATACTCTAAAAAAAGATAAAAAAAAGAAGTGGTCTGGTATAAGTCTTGTAATAACAGATGTAAAAATAACAATTTAAACAAGAGACCATTATGACACAAAGAAATTTAAAAGCGGGAACAACAGCAGTTTCCGGATTCGGTTTAAAGGTGTTTTCAGAGGATCAATTGGATACGCTTCATTTTGCCACCCTACAGGTTCTGCACCATACCGGCATTAAAGTAGAATCAAAAGAGGCTGTAAAAATTTTCCAAGCCGCAGGAGCAATGATTGAAGAAATGCCGAATTACAGTATTGTCCGGTTTCCGACATCTCTTATTGAAGACTGCCTGTCATGGGCACCTGAGACCACCACCTATTATGGCAGAGATCCTGAAAAAGATTATGTCATGGAACCTGGAAGAGTTGGGTTCAGTACCTTTGGCGAATGCGTCCAGGTTATTGATCCTGATACCCGGCAGATTAGAGCTACAAGACATGATGACTTGAAAAATGCCACAAGACTTTGTGATTATCTGGATGAAATTAATGTGGTTGAAAGGGCTATGGGCTCATTGGATAAAGCATCTGATCTACAGGCGGTTTATAACTAT
>Ga0180009_10001034_pt1 | contig 35056 bp, 24 predicted proteins | sample OS_PC_MetaG_FD_123537 | JGI IMG/M metagenome (GOLD analysis project Ga0180009, IMG submission 123537) | Groundwater microbial communities from the Aspo Hard Rock Laboratory (HRL) deep subsurface site, Sweden - OS_PC_MetaG | ecosystem: Environmental > Aquatic > Deep subsurface > Groundwater... | reverse complement strand
CGTCTCATGCTGGACCGGGCGCCGGGCGCCCAGTTTCCTGCGGAGCTGGACCTGGTGTCCTGGGGTCGCCAGCGGGTGGACGTGGTCTGGGCGGCCTGCCACATTCAGTTCCGGTTGGTGGACTACCGGGAGCAGTGGCTCGCGGGCGAGTGTTGGCAGCGCCCGCCCGTGTCCAACCAGGACCCGTTTTTCCAAAAGTGCGTGACCAACCGACCGGCCTGCGCGCCCCAGGATCCGGCGACCCAGGACTTTGAAGACTGCGCCCAGCAGGAGGTGAACCGCTGCACCCTGCGCGAGCTGCTGGACTGGTCCATGGTGAGCCCGACCTATGGCGGGCCGGACCTGTATGTGCCCGAGGCCGTCAATGTGTACATCGCGGCGGGGTTCCACCTGTGGGAGAACATGACGGCGGGCATCGGCTGCCGGGGGGACGTGCCCTTTGTGGCCCTGTCAGACGTGTGGGCGGACGCCGAGGGCTTGCGGCTGGCCCACGAGCTCGGTCACGTCATGGGCCTGCTGGAGCACACCCCCGACACCGTCATGGGCGACTCCTCCCAGCGCAGCGCGGCCGTGTCTGCGGACCTCTGCGATGAGGTCCGTGCCTACGTGACGGATCGCTATCCCTGGATTCGGTGAGCGACGAGCGGCTGGGACCGAGTAAACCGCTCGCGTATCGTAGGCACCGTCTGCGGTGAAGCGTTCAATGGCCGCGTCGATCTTTTCGACCATCGTGACGCCAACGGACGCATCGTCCACGGAGCTGTCGGTGAGTTCGGAGGCGACGATGAACCCGACATCATCAATACCGAGGTGCAGCTTGCGCCAGGTCCGGCGCTTGGTCGAGGTCTTGTGCTTGTGCGCGTGCCACTCGCCGTCCCCGATTATCTTCAGGCCGGTCGAGTCGATGACGACATCGGGGCGGACTTAGGGCCCCATTTTCTCAGCAAAGGCCGGCGTTGGGCACGATCGTGATATACATTCCCAGATGGTGCTGCCATGAGGAACCCCCGGCACAACTACGCGTGGTGGCGCGAGCGACTGCCGAGACAGGGACTGCGCCTCGGACAGATCCTCGGGTTGGGGCTCGCCCCCTTGCTGGTAGTTTGGGCTGAGATCTTCTATTGCCACTTCCTCAATCAGTGGCTGTACCTGGGGACGGCGAGCTTCGGGTACTGGCTGTGCCTGCTCGCACTCCCGCCCCTGGCCGGTGAGGTTGCGTTCACACGGTGGTATGAGGTGAGGCGCTACGGCTGGCGGGTCTGGGTCACCGTCGGCTTCGTGGGGCGCTTGGTCTTTGTGCTCGGGTGCTTCTGGCTCCTCGTCTGGATGCCCATGCAGGAAAAGGGCTCCCTGGGGATCATCCACCCGCAGATCGGGTTCTGGCCCTGGGTCACACGAATGATGTGGATCGCCAGCCCGTACCTCGGTGCGCTGCTGGCGGCGCCTCTCGTCGCGTTGTACGTGCTCGGGTGTCGTTTCCGGATCGGGCGCTGGGTCACCGGAGTGGCCCTGCCCATGCTCGCCACCCTCCTGCTTTTTCAGGTGCTGTACTTCCACTCCACGAGCTGGTGGCGGTTCAGCAACGGCGCCCGGCCGCGCTACGTGGAGAAAGTTTATCCCACCGGGCGGCTGGACGCGGTTCCCCCGGGCATGCCGTACCCCTTCCAAGCCCGGGACATCTACGTGGACCCGACCGAAAGCTACCTGGCCCTGCTATCGGGGGCCACCATGGGCCACAAGACCTACTCCCAGCCGAACTTCATCTGGCTGGATCTGCTCACCGGGGAGATGGTCTACTACAAGATGGGGCAGAACCGTCGTTTCACCGTCGAGTGCTCGGACTTCATCTACTTCGCTCCCTGGAAGACCCGGAACATGTACGCCTTCGACGTGTCGAGTCGAACCATCACCGCGCACGCGCTGCCAGTCAAAGCGCAGGGACACGCCGTGCGCGAGTTCATGCACACCGTGCATGCCTGCGGGCTCGGGCGCGTGTACATAGCCAACAACAACAACCCGGTGGTTTTCGTCTGGGACACCCGGCGCTCCAGGCTCATCAAGACCTTCGAGCTCGCCCGTTTGGACGGCGGTCGCCTCGGCGACACCATCGTACAGTTGCTTCGCAACCCGAAGCTCGGTGTCCTGTACGCCGTGACCGTGGGCCCGGGCTTTCAGCTGGTGGAGATCGATGAGCGCACCTTGAGGGTGAAGCGGACGCGCAGGCTCCCCTACCACGCCATCGACGTGGCGTTGTCCCCCGACGGTCTCACCCTCTACAGTCAGGCGCTCTTTCGGGGCTACGTATCGAAGATCGACGCCCGGACCCTGCGTCCGCTGGCTCACTTCGATGCCCCGGTGCACGGGCGTCGCTTGCTGGTGAGCCGCGACGGAAAATGGCTCTACCTGGCCTCCTACCTTCATGGCACCTTCGAGGTGCTGGACGCGCGCAGTGGCGTGCGCCGGCTCCGCATTTTCATCACGCCCAAGATAGAGGGGCTCTACCAGACCGCCCGCCACCTGTGGTTTTACGGTGCCGAGGGTGTGTTCCGCCTGCCCCTCGCCGAGCTCGCCCGGAGGCTTTGAGCCCGCGGACTTGCCGGACCTCGCGTCAACTGAGTGTGGTACAATTTCGGGCTGCGGCGATCCTCAATAGGACGGCGCTCCGCCGCATGATTGTTTGAGGAAGAGCGGACACGATGAGGGTCATCTTTTACTGGTTTAACCTGGGCTCGGCGCCCGGCGGTTCACTGGGGGTCTCGATGCTGGCCCGGGAGTTGGTGGACGCCGGCCACCAGGTAAACGTAATTCATCTCAATGAGGAGATGGGGGAGACCCTTGACTACAGCCGACTCTTTGCCAGGCCGGAGCTGGAGGAGGCTGGGCTGCACGCCCTCTCCTTCGGTGGCAACCACGCCGACCTGGCGGGCGAGCTGGCCGGAGCGCTGCGAGATCGGTGGCCGGAGACCTATATCCTGTGCGGCGGCATACACACGACCCTGAACGCGGAGGATGTGCTGGCTCTCCCGGCGGTGGACGCGGTCTGTATCGGGGAGGCCGATGGCCTGCTGACCCGCTTCGTTGCCGGCCTCGAGGGTGGCGGGAACCACGTCGAAGTGGACAGCTTCTGGGTCAAGCAGGGTGCTGAGATCCGTCGCAATCCCGTAGCGCCGCCGCCCTCGTTGGAGAGCCAGGCGTGGCCCTACTTCGACGGCATCGACTACCCGGCGATCATCCGGGCCAACCGCGGTTTCGCCGATGTGTTGGCGGGCCGTGGCTGCCCCATGCGGTGTAGCTTCTGCCACAACGCCGCCGTCGTGGACGTGCTCAGCGCCCACGGGCGGGGCCGGGTGGATAACAGCGTATACTGTCGGCAGCGTCCCGTGGAGACGTTGCTGCAGGAGCTCGATGCCTTCGTGCGCCACTTCCCCGACGAGGTGAGGGCCTTTGCCTTCGTCGACGATACGCTCATTCGCGACGTCTCCTGGCTGCGGGACTTCGCTCAGGGCTATACCCAACGCATCGGCCTGCCCTTCGTTTGCAACGCGCAGCTTAGCGACATCAGCGACGAGGTGATCGATCTCCTGGCCGACGCCGGCTGCAACCTGGTCAAGATGGGCGTGGAGAGCGGGGCGGAGCGGTTGCGTTCCGAGATCCTGCGGCGTCGCCTCGACGAGGATCGGCTCGCCGAGGTCGTGGAGAAGATCCAGGAGCGGGGCATGAACGCCCGGGCCTATGTGATGCTTGGCATCCCCACCGAGACGGCCGCGGAGCGGCAGGCCACGATCCGCCTGTGCGCCCGTCTCCGCTTCGACTCCGTCCGGCCCGCGATCTTGTATCCATTTCCGGGCACGCGAATCCACCGGCAGTGTGTCGAGTGGGGGCTCATCGACGCGCAAAAAAGGGTGCGGGGGTACGACACCCGCACCACGTTGAAGGTCTCCGATGCCGAAAGGGTCAACATCGAACGGACGCACGAGCTCTACGCCTGGTTGCTGAACCTCGAGCTCGGCGGTGTGGCCGCTGAGCGGGCGCTTCCGGTGGTGAACGAGGCCCTGGCAGTCAGTGTCGGGGATTGGGCGGTGGAGCGGGGGAGGGAGCTGATCCACTCCATCGGCACGCCGGTGCACGAGGCGCTGCTGGCCGAGGGGGTCGACCACTTCTACGCACCCTTTATCGATCGGCACGACGCTGTCTTTCTCTATCGCGAGCGAGCGCGCCCGATGTTGAACGTCAATGAAGGCTGACCGCAGGAGACAACTACTCGGCCACTACTCCAGCGCGTACCCCTACGCGGAGGCCATGGGCTTCGACCGTCGCCTGTCCCTGGCTCAGGTTCGGAGCCACTGGCGCGCCTTCCTGCGATCGTCTCCCTTCGGCGGGGAGGTGGGGCTGCACGTACACATCCCCTACTGCCGGCGCCGTTGTACCTACTGCGATTGCAGCAGCCAGCCCCTGGGCTCCCCGGCCCGGCTCGACGCGCATCTGGAGCGTCTCCGCGCGGAGATGCGATACCTGTGCGACACCTTCGGGGCGGTGCACATGAGCCGGCTCTACATCGGCGGCGGTACGCCAAATCTGCTCTCCCCGACGCAGCTCCAGCGCCTGGCGGCGGACGTGGACGCCTGCTTTCGGCTGCGCCCGGGTGCGGTTCGCAACATCGAATTCGCACCCGAGCTCACCAACGCGGCGAAGCTTGAGGCGGTGCGCGCCGGTGGCTTCAATCGGCTTTCTTTCGGAGTCCAGAGCCTGAACACGCAGGTCCTTGGCGCGGTACAGCGCGACAGCATGTCCGCCACCCGGGCCGAGCGAGCGGTCCGGGAGGGTCACGCGGCGGGGTTCGCCGAGATCAACGTCGACCTGATCTTCGGCCTCGCCGGGGAGCGCACCCGGTCCTTTCACCGCGGCCTGCGGGAGGTGACCCGCTGGGGTCCGCACACGGTGACGGTTCAATTGCTGGCCAACTCGGAGCTGGGGACCGCCTATCGTTCCCGGGCGCATGAGCGGGCAGTGGCCCACCGCTTCGTGGGCTATGCCGAGCAACTCGAAGTGCGGTTGGCCGCCGAGCTGCCAGGCTACCGCCTGGCGCTGCGGCCACGCACCCTGGTGCTGGTGCACGAAGGTTTGCGGCGCCCCTGGGAGTCGTGGCTGGACTACTACTCGGGGCAAGACAGGGTGACGACGTCCACCCTCGGCCTCGGCACCTTTGCCCAGTCCCGGATGCACGCCGCCTGGCACTTGCAGAACATGGACCACCTGTCGGAGTTCGATCCTCAGGCGCGCCACTACCAGGGGCGGCGTTACACGTCGGAGCTGGAAGCGACCCTCGACGCCGCCGCGGCGCTGACGATCGGGGGACACTTCGACCTCGCGGTGCTCCGGCACCGCTACGGCCCGGCGGTGGAGCCGCTGGAGCATGTGCTGATTCGGCTCGAGGCCCGGGGCCAACTGGGGAGGTCCGGCGACTCCGTGTCGACCCGGGGGGGACGCAAGAATCCGTTGCTGCCCCTGCTGCGTGATCTGTCCCAGAGGTGTGGGGCGGACGTCTCCGACGGTCGCGGAGTGATCACGGACCCAAAGCTGGCCATCCAAGGACGGCTCGTAGAGGCGCCTGATGGGCAAAAGCCAGGGCCGCAGGACGCGCTGGAGGTCAGTTTCCGGGTGGATGGATCCCGATGGTTCGTTCAGGTGGAGCCGGCCACGGAGGATCGAAGCTACTACACGGTGGTCGGCGGGGTGGGGATTTTCTATGGTGCCCACGGTCCCTGGAGCGATGAGGTTGAGCATCCCCTCGGGCAGCTCATGGAGACCCTCGCCCGGCGGCTGGCCGCCGCCCGGTGCTCCACCCGGGACGTCACGGATCGCGCGCCACAGGTCCGCTCCCTCATCGAGACCGAGCTCAAGGCTCGGGGTTGGCGCGTGGAAGGATGAGCCCCGTGTCGTCGAGATCCAGCGGCACCGACGGATCGAAGCTCACGGTCCTGCTGCTCAGCGAGATCAACGAGACCCGGCAGGCGTCCCTCGCGCCCGGGGCCACGGCGGCCAAGGCCTTGGGCGCCTTCTGCCTGCAGACCTACGTTCTGGCCCAGCCCGACCTGCGGGATCGCGTGGACATCGAGATCCGCAGTGTCCCGAGGGACATCCCCATGAATCGGCTGCTGGGGCTGGTGCTGGAGCGGCACCCGGACGTGCTGGGGCTGACCTGCCAGGTCTGGAACCACGAGGACCACGCCCGGCTCAGCGCGCTGGTGCGAAAGGCGCTCCCTCACACGATGGTTGTGCACGGGGGCCCCATGGTGGTGCGGCGTCGGCGCTATCTTGAGCGGCTGGGCGCCGCGATCCTACACGTCGCGGTGGAGGGCTACGGTGAGGAGACCTTTGCGGATCTGCTGCGGTCCCGGCTTGACGGCGCGCCCCGCCTTGAGGAGATCCCGGGGATCGCCTACTTCAGCGCGGAGGGCGAGCCGCGGGTCACTGTCGACAGGACCGATCCCGACCTGGCTTCCATGCCGTCGGTCATCACCGCCGAGAACCTGGAGACCCTGGGGTCCTACGCCCTGTACGAGACCGCCCGGGGGTGCCCCTACAGCTGCAAGTTCTGCAACTGGGGAACGCACCGCATCCAATACCGAGACCGGTCGGTCATCGAGCGCGACCTGGCGGCTCTGCTCGGTCATCCGGGGGTGGAGACTCTCTGGATCGTCGACTCCGCCATCGACATCCGCCGGTCCCACGCGCGGTTCCTCGCCGACGTCATCCGGCGGCACCGCCAGCACCCCGTGCGCGTGGTCGGCTATGTCTTTCTCAAGGCGCGGGACCTGAGCTTCGTGCAGGATCTGGTGGGCGCCTTCGACACGTTGCAGCTCGGGTTGCAGACGGCGGATCCACATTCCCTGGGGGAGCTGGGGCGAGGGGGGCTGCAGGTGGAGCGGTTTGACGCCATGTTCGACGCCGTCCTGCCGCACTTCCCCGGGTTGCGTGTGGATCTGATGTATGGGTTGCCCGGTCTGCGCCTCACCGAGCTGCAGGCGTCCGTGCGGGCCTTGCTACAACGGTCCATCCGGTTCCTCAATATCTTTCGTCTGGTGTCCATTCCGGGCACCGAGATGGGGGAGCGGCGGGAGGACTACGGGATCCTGGCCGAAGACTGGGCTCCCTATGAGGTCTACAGCGCCGCGGGCGTGTCCACCGACGAGATGTTTCGCATGCTGCGGTTCAAAGAGGCCATGGACGTGCTGCGACCGGTGCTCGCCACCGGTTGTTATGCCGACGCCTTGCGCGGGGGCGTGGATCTCGTTGACTTCGCGTCCTACCTGCCGGCGGCGAGCCCCGCGCTCATGGAGGCCATCTCCTTTCAGGACGAGCACGACGCGGTGCTGCCGCCGTCCACCGTTGGCCTGGTACAAGAGGCCGCGGTGCGTTACACCGCCGGTTCGGAGCAGCGTCGCGACCTGCTCGGGCGGCTCTTGCGCGAGGGATACGCTTCGGTGTCGCGCGAGCCGGCCCCGGCGCAACCCCCGACGCACCCCCCAAACGCCGCGCGCAGCCCCCAGCGGCGCTCTCGCCGCGCGCGTGCGGCCGTTACGATCCCGTTGTGTGTAGACGGCGGATCCTGGTGGGTCCGCGCCGAGCGCGCCTCCCGGGGTACGCGATACTTCGGCGTGGTCGGTGACGTGGGCCTCTACTATGGCTGGGACGGGGAGACGCGGCCCCCGGGCGAGGAGTTGGTTCAGCAGCGGATGTCTGGACTGCTCGCGCGACTGCGGACCGCGCAGGTGTCCGCCGCGGACCTGAGCGGCGGGGGTGGTCGACTACGGGCCCTGATGCAGGAGGACCCGGCGGAGTGAGCCCCATGCGCTGGGGTCTCACGTCTTGAGCAGCCCCTCCCGCACTCCCCGCCACAGCAGGCGACCGAAGTCCAGGCCCACCCGGGGGCGCGTGAAGGCCAGGGCCGCGGCCCGGCCCAGGTACCGTGGGCTTAGATAGAAGGCGCGGTAGATCCGTTGGCGCCATTCCAGGAGGCAACCGTCGCTGAGCGTGGGGTGGCGATAGGCCGGACGGTCGTAGGTGAAGGAGCCATCGAGATCAAGGATCTCGATCCCGGACGCGCGCAGGTGGCTGTGCAGCTTCGTGCCGCCAAAGGGGGTGAACAGGGTTAGAGACAGGTAGTCGGCTTCCACCCGGGAGACGAAGTCCGCCGTGGCGGCGAGGCTGGTCTCAGTCTCGTCCGGAAAGCCGATGATGAGTCCCACGTGAACGAAGATCCCCCGGCGCCGCGCCTGTCGCAAACGTCGAGCAACCCGCTGCTCGCTCCGGGCCTTCCGCGTCCATGGGGACTCGCCGGGAGGGCGCTCGAGCCCCACCAGGAACCGCTGGCAGCCGGCCCGGGCCAGCAGGTCTAGCATCCCCTCGTCGAGCATATCCAGCCGGCCCATGCAGAAGAAGGGCAGGTCCACGCGGCGGTGGAGCAGGGCGCGGCAGACCGCCTCGGCGTGATCCCGGTGGGCGAAGAAGTCGTCGTCACCGAAGTACAGGAAGCGGACCCCGTGATCGCGCTTGAGCCTGTGGGCCTCGGCGGCGACGTCCGCAGGGTCCCGTCTCCGCACCCGACCTCGGCTGAGCAGCGGCGCCAGGCAGAAGTCGCAGGCGTGACGGCAGCCCCGCGAGGACATGATGATGGCCTTGCGGATTCCATAGGCGCCGAGGGAATATTCGTACGTGGGTGGACCCAGTTCGCGGCTCGCCCAGTCCAGTCCGGTCAGATCCTCGATGAGCTCGAAGGGCGCCGTCGACCGTAGCTCGCCACCCCGGGCGTAGACCACGCCCGGGATAGTGTCGATTTCGCGGCCGTCGAGCAGGGCACCGAAGAGCGCTGGACCCACGTGCTCTCCTTCGCCGCGGACCACGTAGTCCACCTCGGGCGCCAGGGCCAGGTCCGGTGTGGCCGTGGCGTGGACACCGCCGAAGACCATCGGGCCCCGGACCCCGGCGGACCGTAACGCAGCGGCAATACGACGACCCTGGCGGACGTTGGCGGAGTAGACTGACACTCCCACGGCGTTCGGTTGCCAACGAGCGATGCGCGCCGCGAGATCGCCGGGCTCCTCCGTGCCCCCCTGGGACCATAGCCGGACGGTGAAGCCGGCCCGGCGCAGCGCGGCGCCGAGCATGAGCAGGCCGAAGGGCTCATACTCCAGGTGCACCAGCATTCCAGCGCTCGGTGGGAAGCGCGGTTCCACAAGCGCGATCCGGCGTGGTGTGGTGCTCGAGGGGATCATGTGCGGCCTCACGGGCGGGGCGGCCCCGCGTCCAGCCTGTCGCCGCCGGGCAGTCGGCTACGGATCGTCTGACGTGCGTAGTCCCAGATGGATCCCGCCGTGACGATGCGGCGAAGCTTCCAGAAGTGGGCGGGCCGCAGGTAGAACCGCGCATAGGCCCACTTGTGCAGGAGCTCCACCTGCCAACCCGGCAGCGTGGGGTGTGCGATGAGATAGCGCGGGGACTGGGTGTCGAACAGGTCCCAGTCACGGGTGAGAACGGCGTATCCCTCTGTCTGCTCCACGAATTGGGTCAACTGGGCTCCCGGGAAGGGCGTGAACAGGGTGAATGTGGCGTAGTCCACGTCGAGGGCCAGTGCCAGATCAATGGTCTGCGCCATGGTGGCGCGGGTGTCGGGGGGGAGTCCGAGAATGAAGTTTGCGGTGACCACGAAGCCCAGGCGCTTGAGTTGCCGGACCACGGTTGTGCTCTGCTCGAGGCGTAAGCCCTTTTGCACCGTGTCGAGCACCTCCTGGGAGCCCGACTCGAGGCCCAGGCCGATGGAGTCGCAGCCCGCTCGGCGCATGGCCACCATGAGCTCCGGATCCAGGCAGTCCGGGCGGGTACCGCAGAACCACTGGATGGGCGGGTCGAGCCGGGCGAGCGCCTCACAGAGCGCGAGCGCGTAGGGGCGATCGACGGAGAAGGTGTCGGCCGCGAAAGTGATGGAGCGCGCCCCGTAGCGGCGCTGCAGCTCGCGTATGTCGTCGATCACGCGGTTCACCGACCGCTTGCGCAGCTTTCTTCCAAGCACGTGACTACAGAAGCTGCAGCGGTGCGGGCAGCCGCGGGTGGACTCCACGCGGAAGCTCCGGGTCCCGTCGAGTAGATCACCCTTGAGGAAGGCCATGCTGCAGTAGCGACGCAGATCGAACAGGTCCCAAGCGGGGCGAGGGAGCGTGTCGAGATCGATGGCGGCGCCCGGCGGGATGGTCTGGATATCGGGGCCGCGGCGGAAGGATAACCCCGGGATTTGAGCGACGGCCCGTGGATCGTTCCCAGCGACCATGAGCTGGCGCAACGGGGCCTCACCCTCTCCCTGCACGGCGTAGTCAAAGGCCGGAAACTCCCGCAGGGTCTCCGCCGGCAAGGCGGTGGGGTGGGGCCCCCCCACGACCGTGCGCACGCCCGGCGAAACGGACTTGGCCACCAGCGACAACTCGTGCGCTGCCTTCACCTGGCAGGTGTACGCTGACAGCCCGACGAGGCCCGGGCGGAAGGCGGCGACCTGCTCGCGCCAGTCCTTCTCCGAAGGGGTCAGGGTGCCGTCGAAGATCGCGACCTCGGCGCCCGCCTCCTGGAGCACTGCGGCGATGCTCGCCAAACCAAGGTGGGGGTAATGAGAGCTATGACGCAGCCCGATGCGGCGCGGGATCGGCGTGGCCAGCAGCACCCTTGGTGAACCAAGCGGGCCGGGCGTGGTGGATGGGCGGTTGCTCGTCATGGTCCCTTCATCCCACGCTCATCCGTTGACCTCGCCGCAGACGCGGAGTGAGGTGAGTATGTCCAGGCGTTGGCAGCCGTAGCAGTCCGTCCTGGCGGGCAGGGAGCGCCCATAGTCCACAGATCCCTCGAGCAGGTTCCCCAGGGGGATCCGCTGCGGACAGCATGCGCTGACAGTGCCGTCCGGATAGACGCCCACGTGGAAGTGGCGATCCACCGTGCAGGAAACGGTCGGGGTGGGGCCAAAAAAGTGTCGCAGGCGGTCCAGGAATACTGTCGGAGCCAGCACCCGGCCGGGGACCGCCCTCCGCCAGCGGGCGATGACGCGATGGGCCTCGGCCGTCTGTTCGGGCGTAGGGAACAGCGCTGGGGTGAACACCGGCTGGAACTTCACCCCGTCGGCGCCGCCGTCCACCGCCCGCGCGATGAGCTCGTCGAGGCGCCCGATGGTCAGCCGACTCAGGGTGATGGCGCAGCCCAGGAAGGGGCGGCGGAGCCGACGGCGCATGGTGGCGAACCCCTGCCACGCCTCCTCCCAGGCCGCCTGGCCCACACCCCCGGTGAGCTCCTCCGGAACGTGGGGGGAGAACAGAACCCACTGGGCGTCAGCTTCGGCTCCATCCAGGATCTCGGGCGTGACGTGCATGGCGTTGGTGATGAACCCGACACCCAGGCCGGCCGCGCGACCAGCGGCGATCAATTGCGGGAGGTCCGGGCGGAGCGTCGGCTCGCCGCCCGCTAGCACGACCACTGGTATGCCTTCCCGGGCAATCTCCTGCAGGATGTGTACGCAGCGTTCGGTGGGCGCGTCGGGTTGATTGTCCGCGACCTCGATCTGATCGAAGTAGCAGCAGCCGGCGCAGCGCAGGTTGCATCGTGAGGTCACGAAGAACGACGCGAAGAGCGGCCGGCGGCTCCCCAACCGCTGGGCCAGGGCGCGCACGGTGAGCTTCGCTGCCGTGGTTGCGCTCACTTCGAGATGTAGCAGCCGCATGGGGGGCTCATCCGGGCGGCTTGGCGACCGTGGACCAGGCCCGGTCGCGCCACAGCAGGTTGTAGATGTCGAAGGGGACGAAGCCGTGCCGGGTCATAAACGCCATGTGGCAGTCGCTGGCCTCCTCGAGGTCCACCGGGAAGCGGCTGTGGAACTTCTCGACGGTGATGAAGAGCACCTCCGGGGGCATGCGCATGCGCTGATAGTCTAGCATCCGCGGCAGGCCGGCGAGGAGGGGCAGTAACGCGCCGACATGGAGGTCAGCCCGCCACGGTGGCAGCAGGCGTGTGACCGGCGTAAGGCGACCGTGTCGCCGCACCAGCACCATGGGATAGGTGGAGAGCTTCGGCCGGAAGACCTCCTGCCCCGTGAGCCGATGTATCCACTTGAACAGCCACACCATCCGCTCGAAGTCGTCGCTCTGCAGGGCACCGCCGGTCTGTTGGTCGAACAGGGCGAAAAGATCCGCGATGTGTACGCCCGGATCGTGGTTGTCCTCGTCCTGGCTCTGGCCACGGCCCACCGGGGTGCGGGGGTAGAAGTTGGCCCACTTGATGGCGGGCTCGTCAAAGGCGAGCTCCAGGATGGGGCCGAGTTGATCCGCGTTTGAGTGCTTTTCCACCATCACGGCGAGCTGCACGGCCAGCCCGTGTGTCGCGCAGTTGGCGATTGTCCGCCGCTTCTCCTGCGTCAGTTCCCGCCCGCGCAGCTTCGCCGAGGCCCCCGATGTGAGGCCGTCGAACTGCAGCACGACCCACCGCAGCCCGGCCTCGGCCAGCCGGCGGACATATGTCGGATCCGTCATCCGGAGCCCGTTGGTGGCGAGCCGGGGCACGTAGCCGCTCCGGAGGATGGCGCGGATCAGCGCGGGCAGGTCCGGTCGCAGGGTGGGCTCGCCCCCGATCAGGACCACGTTGGGGCGCTGCCGCCCCACGGGTGGCGGAAGCCGGGCGAGGATCTCGGCGATGGTCGGCTCCTGCCACACCGCCCCCGGCTCCGCTGAGGCGAAGCAGACCGGGCACTTGAGGTCGCAGCGCAGGGTGACGTCCACCAGGATGTTGAGGGTCCGCCGCAGCGGGTGCGTGCAGATCTTGCCCCGCGCACAGTCCAAGCGTCGGCAGCGTTCGTTCACGGGGACGTGGCGGACCACGGCCCGGTAGAGCCGGGCGTCGCGATAGTACAGCGCCTCCCGAGCCCCATGGTCGGGGCAGGTGACCCGCAGGTAGATGTCGCCTCGTCGCTCGAACCGCGTCGCCGGGACCACCCGGTTGCAGTCGGGACACAGCGACTGGGTGCGCTCCGAGAAGCGCTGTGGGGAGGACGCTGTCATCGCGGAATCAGTATGGTCCCTCTCCCAAACCCGGTCAACCTGACGCCCCAGCGCGACGGATCGTTCCGCGGGTCCTACGGATCGTCACCTTGGAGTGATTGCCAGATCAGATCCACACCTGAGCAGACCAGCGAGCGCGCCTCCGCGGTGGAGCGGATCTGGCGGAGCTGCCGCACGAGGTAGCGTGGCCGCAGGTAGAACCCCCATGTAGCACAGCGACGAGCCCAGGCGAGGAGATGTGCCTGGTGGCTCTGAGCGGCCTGGGACGCAGACGCCCCGGCGGCGAGGGGGGCTCCGCGGCGACGCTGTAGCAGGTTGAAGGAGACGTAGTCGGGATCCAACTCCACAATTCGCCGCCAGGTGCGATGCATGTCCGACCAGCGGGTCCCGTCCAGTCCAAGGATGACGTGGGCGCCGCTGCGCATGCCGTGGCGCCTCACGAGGCGGAAAGCGCGCTCAATCTGCGCCCCCGTCATGGGCCGCGCGAGCCGGGTCAGGGTGGGTTCGTCGAAGGTCTCGAGGCCGAGCTGGATCAGGCGACAACCGGCCCGGGCCATGGATTCGCAGAGCGCGTCGTCGAGCTCGTCGGGGCGGCCATAGCAGTTCCAGGAAAAGGGTGCGCCGCGTTGCCGGAGCATCTCGCAGATCCGGAGCGCCCGGCGGCGGTTGGCCGTGAAGTCCATGTCCCGGAAAAAGATGTGGGCAACGTCTCCGGTCCGCGCCAGGTAGTCCAACTCCTCGGCGACGTCGTCGAGGTCGCGGACGGCGTAGCCCAGGCTGGAAGCGCCGCTGTTGCAGTAAGTGCAGCGGTGAGGGCAGCCGTAGGCGGTGAGCACCGACGCGAAGGGGCGGCCGCCGTCGAAGGGTACATGATACCGGTCCGACAAAAAGAGATCGTGGCGTGGGCGGGGCAGGCGCAGGGTTCCCTGGCGTCGGGGCGCCTTCTCCTCGTCCGGAAGCGGGGACGGCAGGTCTTTCATTATCCATCGAACCAGCGCGTCGCTGGTGAAGTCCTGGAGGTGGAACGCATGGGGTAACGCGGCTCGCAGCGCCTTCTCCTCGCCCCCGCGAACGGGCTCCCCGGACAGGGCGACCCGAGGGTTTCTGTTGGTCTTGGCCCCAGATCCGGCGCAGGCCTCCCGCAGGAAGGCAAGATCCTCGTTCAATGACTGTGCGCCCACCAGGGAGACGATCAGGTCCGGCGCGAACCGCCGCACCGCGGCCAGGCTCGCCGCCGGCGAGAGGGAGTCTGCGATGGCGTCGAGGACCTTCAGGTCGGCGTGGGGGGCCAGGTGCCCGCTCTGCACGAGGAGGTCCATGGGATGCCAGTAGTAGCCGGCCTTGGACACGGTGCTGCAGTAGTAGTCGCGCAGGTAGCGTCGTCGTCCGGGAGGGTTGAGGAGCAGCACGCGCATGGTAGACGCCTCTACACCGCGCGGTTGGGGCTGGACAGGAGCCAGCGGCGGATCCGACCCGCCATGTGCCACAGGTGCGTCGGGCTACGGACGCTGCCGAGGAGCACCCGGAGTTGATGGGGCCGCAGGTAGAATCGGCCGAACGCCTCCTTCTGCTGCAGCACCAGGCGGTTCGCCGTGGTGCCCTCCGGGACGTGGATGGCCGAGTTGAAGCCGTAGTCGGTGTCGTCGCGGAACCGCGCCGATCGGCGGGCTTCCTCATACAGGGGCGTCCCGGGGAGTGGACAGTAGAGCATGAAGTGTGCCCGGTCCAAGGGCAGGTCCAGGGAGAGCGAGATGGTCTGGCGCCGCTCGGCGTCGGTCTCGCTGGGGAAGCCCAGCATGAAGTAGCCCACCGTGGTGATGCCGGCCCGCCGGATCAGGTGCAGGCCCGCGCGGACGCGGTCGAGATTGATCTCCTTGCAGACCTTGGCCAGGATGCGTGGGGAGCCGCTCTCGATGCCCACCGCCAGGCTGTGGCAGCCGCTGCGCCGCATGAGGGCGAGCAGCGGCCCGTCCAGGCGCTCCACGCGCACCCCGTTGGGGCAGCTCCACGGCAGGTCCACGCCCCGGGCGAGCATCAGCTCGCAGAGCTCGGCCACCAACCGGGGGTTCGCGGTGAAATTGTCGTCGGCGAGCTGGATCTCCCGGATCCCGTGATCCCGCTTGAGCCGCAGCATCTCGTCCACGACTGCCTCGGGGGCTCGGTAGCGGATCCGGTGTCCGGACAGGAACCCGGCGGCGCAGAAGGCGCAGCGATTGGGGCAGCCCCTCGAGGTGATGATCGGCACCACCGGCAGGCGTTGCACAAATGCGGCGTAGGGCGCGTGCGGATACGTCTCGGGCCGCAGTAGGTCCCATGCGGGCTCTCCAAAAATGGAAAGGTCGGCTTGGAAGACCGGTGGGTTGACCACTGTCCGCGCCCCGTCTCGCCAGATGAGGCCGGGCAGGCCGCGGATCGTGTCGGCTGCAAGCGGGCCCGCCTCGAGCTGGGCGATCCACCGCTTGAAGGTGAGCTCGGCCTCGCCCGCGAAGGCGAAGTCCACCGCGGGGCCCAGCTCGTCGAGCACCGTCTCGGGTACGGAGGACGGGTGTGGGCCGCCCACCACGACGGTGGGGCGGGGGCGCAACCCATGCAACCGCCCGAGGTAGCGGCGCACCACCTCCCGGTCGGAGGTGTAGACCTGTAGGCCCACGACGTCGGGGGCCAACCGCGTCACCTCGTCGACGAACTCCCGCAGGTTCAGATCTCGCGCCAGGCAGTTGAGGATGATGACGTCGTGGTCCCGTCGGATCTGCTCGGCGAGGTAGCCCAGACCCAAGGGCGGCACTATCGAGTCGGTGGCGGCGTTGGGTTTGACCAGGAGAATGCGCATGGTGTCTGCCTGGGGGCGCCTACGGTGTGGGAGCCGCCAGACGGGGCGGTCGGGCGTGGGTCGGCGCTTGCCGATCCAGGAGCCAGCGCAGGAGCCAGCGCTCCGGCATGGCGCGGAAGAACAGATGTCGCGCCCGAAAGCGGGCGATGGGGCGGTAGAGCGCCGCCAGCAGAACCAGGATCCCCGACGGCGAGTAGTCCTTGACCTTGTCGTCGATGAGCAGCGTTACGGCGTTGAGTCCCAGGAAGGTGTCCCGGTCCAACTCCTGATTCCCGGCCTGGTCGAGCCAGGTGAAGTCGTCGAAGCTGCCGATGCGGGACCAGGCCTCGAGACTTGCCGGCGGCTGAAATCCCGCCTCCACGGCCACCTCGTAGCTGGAGGTACCCGGGTAGGGTGTAAAGCAGTACACGGGTGAGCAGCGCACGAATTCATAGCGGTCGAGTAACTCCAGGGCCAATTCCACGGTTTCCTGCATCTCGGCGCGCCGCTCCTGGGGGAAGCCCACCATGAAGCTGGTGAAGACCCGGATGCCCGTTCCACGCAGTCGTCCGATGGCCTCGATGACGTTCTGGCGAGAGCCCTGCTTGCCCACCTGACGGCGCAGTCGGTCGCTGCCCGTCTCCACGCCGATGGTCAGCCGGCTGCAGCCCAGCTCTCCCAGCCGTTTTACATAGGCGCTGTCCATGCGCAGCAGCGACGCCACATCCACGCCCTGGACCTGCCAGGTCAGGCCCAACCCGTGGATCCCACGGACGACCTCCTCGGCCCAGTTGAGCTGCACGAAGAAGTTGTCGTCCACGAAGTACACGTCGTCAAAGCCGTAGCGTTGGTGCAGGCGCTTCACCGAAGCCACCACCTCCTCGGCGGGGCGATGACGAAAGCGCTGGTGGTTGAAGGGGGCGTTGTAGCAGTAGCTGCAGCGGTAGGGGCAGCCCCGGGATGCCTGGTAGAACAGGCTCGGGCGACCGTCGTAAAGGGGCAGGTAGCGCGCGACGTCCACCAGGTCCCAGCGGGGCTCCGGCCATTGGTCGGCCGGGAGCAGCGACCGCTCCGTGGTCAGGATCACCTGGTCGTCCCGGCGGAAGGCGATCCCCGCCACGTCGTCCAGCGGCGCGCAGCGCTCCAGGGCCTGTATCAGCTCGACCAGGGTGACCTCACCCTCTCCACGGACGCAGATGTCGATGCTGGGCTCTGTCAGGGTCACCTCGGGAGCCAGACTGGGGTGCACGCCGCCCCAGATCACCGGCGCTTTCGAGTGGCGCTTGACCAGCCGGCTGATCTCCAGCGCACTGCGAATCATCGGTCCGGTGTGACACGTGACCCCCACCAGCAGCGGCTCCTGTCGCAGGCTATGAATCAGACGTCCCTCGAGGTCGGGCTCGAGTCTGGCGTCGATGAGCTCCACCTCCAGGTGGTCGGGCACCGCGGCCGCCACGCTGAGCAGCCCCAAGGGCAACCCGGGCGCGCTCCGCAGCGCATCCATGTATCCGATCTGTGGCTGGACGAGTAGGACCTTCATCATCGCTCGGGCGCGCATTCGCGCGGACAATCATGGTGCCTTCTCGGCCGGGTGTGGTCAAGGACTCCCCCAAAGACAGCATGTCCGATCACTCATCGGCCTGCGCCGTCGGCGGGTCCGCAACGCCCCTGCCGGGCTCGCGGACGTCACCTGGCGTCAGCGCAGGCGGTTGAGTGACCGGACGTGCCCCGTGTTCCCCTCTGCTTGACCCTGCCGTTGTTGAATCCGATACCTGGGAAAATAGGAATAAGTCAGAAGCTTGATTCGATTTATCGAGCCGACATCTTCACACGCTGGCGTCGGCCGATCGTCCAACGGACATGGATTCTCGTCCGGCACCAGCAGAGACGGCCTCTCCGTCGCCTGCAACCAAGAGCTCGCGCAAGAATAACCGTTACTCCGTGCAGCTCGGGTTTTGAGCGCAATCCGGGTCGTCACAGTCCACCAGGCAGTCCCCGTCGTCGTCCAGGCCGTTGTTGCAGAGAAACTCCTGGGACGTGCCCATGGCCCAGGCGCAATCCACCGCAGCGACGGTTAGCCGGGGCGGATCCTCGCGGCGTGCAATCTGAATCGTGGCAAAGGCGGAGTCTGTGCACTGCGGGTCGTAGTAGAGGTACCAGCAGGACGGCACCGGAAGGGCGGGATCGCGGTCCGGCGGGGCGCCGCCGGCATAGGCCTGAGTGGGGTCGTCGTTTCCTGCACAGAGACCGTCCGGGCAGACCTCTAGGCAATGGGGCACGTCCAGCCGGTACTCCTCCGGCGTGGCGTGATAGTAGGCCTCCCGGACTGTGCACAGGGGGCGACAGAGGTCGTTGCAGCTCTGAGCGTCAGCCGGCTGTCCTACAGAGGCGCCAATGTCACGGCAGCCCGCTATGGGATACCAGAACGGGCAGTCGGTATCGACCCGATCCCCAACTTCGTAGTCGAGCCCTTCAAGCCAACCTTGATGACAGATGGACTGGAGCGGCCAGCGGTCGTTGGTGGGATCGTGAAGCTCGTCCACCAGGTGGAGGAGCCGCGGGGCGAACGTGACGTGCACCCCGCTTGGAACGCACATGGGATTCAGCTGGGCAATACCGCTGGCGTCATGGCCGACATTCACCTCTCCATAGAAGGGCCAGTCAGATTCAACGCCGGTGACAGCGGTGAGCGTCCTCCGCTCTCGGAGCTTGATGGAATCAAGGAATGTGAGGTAGCTCGACACGGGAGTGAGCAGCCCCTCGGGGTTCTCGTTCACCCGGCACACGCCCCAGCTTCCGGCCACGCTGCGGTCGGTCACGTCGCAGGTCGCGCCGAACTCGAAGCACCGGAAGGGTGTGAGTGGGCCGAGCTCCGAGTCCAAGGCCGTCTGTGCGGGATCGAATAACCGTTCGTCCGCGGCGGAGCAGTCGTCGGTGCTGCTTACGACGATGACGCTCAGCAGGGCGCTACTCCGCAGGAAACCGGCGTTGTCCGGGTGGTCGTCCAGGGCCCGACGCATGGCCTCCAGGGGTTGTCGGAAGACGCAACCAGCCGTGCCCTGATCGAGAAGACAGTCGATCCCTTCCTGCAGGTCTGCCAAGGGCAGATTCCGGCAGCGGGGTCGACCCGAGGTGGCTATGATCAGATTCGTGCCGGGCTCGTGCCCGCAGTGCTCGGCCGTACAGTCGTGCACGTACTGGGTGTCCACCCAATCCACCTGGCAGCCGCGGGGAGCAGCGTCCACGAGATAGGGCTCGCCGCCCAGGCCGCAGGTACCCGTCAGGAGGCGGCCGTCGTCACCGGCTGGCCGCGGGCATTCCGGGTTGTCGGTGTACCCGGTGCCGAGATCAGCGGAGATGATGCCCAGGTGAAGATCAGGGGCTTGCTGCTCTTGGAAGGAAGGCTCCCGCAGGAGATTCGCCAGCGACGCGCCGAGGGTGTCTCGGAAGCTGATGCTGTTTACAGACGTGTCCAACACCACGAGGAGGTCCAGCGCGCGTTCGGTGTCCTGGGGAACCTTCATTCCGGAGAGCCAGCACGGCTCGGCATCGAAACAATTCGCATCCGCGCAATCGACGCGCCCGTCGCCGTCGTTGTCCGTGCCGTCGGCACACTCGTACTCGTAGGGCTCACCCGCAATGCAAGCCTGGAAGGCGAGCTGCTCCCGGGGGCAGTACTGCTCGGGATGGGCGATGCAGCGACGGAACTGCTCGTGCAATTCTCGGCACCCGGCCGCTTCGGCCTCCGCTTGCGTCTCGGTGCAGTACACCAACGCTTCCGCCGGCTCCAAGGACCGGCCGTCAGACGTCGGAAACCGGATCATGTCGCCTGAAAAGAACAGGTCGAGAGCTTCTTCACAGCTCGACTTGTTCGGGTCGCAAGCCCCGCCGCAGGCGAGCAATAATAGCACCGCGAGCCATCGTCCTCCGTGCTCGAGGATCAATTTCAAGCGCCCGCGCTGCGGATGCCGGTAGCACATGGTAGCCCTCGCGATGGTGTTGGAACGTAAAGTCAGGATCCCCTCTTCATCGAATCACGGCAAGAGTTTTCCGTGCACTCCTGTGGCCTGTACTGTTGCTCCTTTTTGCAGGGGGCGGGTGCGATGACGGGCCCACCCAGGGCGAGGCGGCCTCGTCATGGACACCAGCGAGAGCTCATCCTGCGGGACGACCTCGCCTGGAACGCCGCGCTGAGCTATTTGTGGCACTTGGGCAGCGTACCCGATGCTTCCACAGACGGCCAAAAGTCAGTCATGATGTCTTTTATCCGTGATCACTGTTCTCGAAAGGGTCGCGCTGGGGTAACCTATCGGTGAGTGGTCCTGTTGGATGACTCGAGGAGAGCTTTTATAACTACTGTAGTCGGTGAACAACTCAAGTGTTTGGCCGTAGCGACAGGGGTTGCGGCGATACTCGTTTCGGGCTGCGTCTTTGACCCGTCTGGGCTGTCGCCGGAGGACGCGACGGTTTTGCCGAGCCCACCCGAGGTGATCTCCACCGTCCCGGCGAACCTCGGGATGGCGGTGGCCATCAACGCCTCCATCACCGCCACCTTCAGTGAGGCGATGGATCCAACGACAATCTCGGACACCACCTTCACGTTGTACGACGGAATGACGCCCATCACTGGCATGGTGACATACGTCGGCGTCACTGCGACCTTCACAACGGACGTCGACCTCGACTTCGACACGCAGTATACGGCCACGATTACCTCCGGGGCCGAGGACCTGGCGGGCAATGCCCTGGCCGCCGACTGTGTGTGGACCTTCACCACCGGACTCGATGTGGAGATCACCCCACCCGAGGTGGTCTCCACCGTCCCACCGGATGACGCGACAGATGTCCCCATCGACGCGCTCATCACCGCCACCTTCAGTGAGGCGATGGCCCCGGCGACGATTTCCACGCTGACCTTCACCTTGTACGACGGATTGACGCCCATCACAGGCATTGTGACGTACGTCGGCGCCACGGCGACCTTCACTCCGGACGCCAATCTCGATTACGACACCGAGTACACGGCCACGGTGACGTCCGGGGCCGAAGACCTGGCGGGCAATCCGCTGGTCGGAGGTGCGGTGCCGAATCCCTGGACCTTCAGAACGGCTGCTGAGTTGTTGCCCGTGATCATCGTCGACATGGGACTGGCCACAACCTTCGCGATCGCGGCCACCGCGGGGGTGACCAATACCATCACCGCGCCGATTACCCACATCAATGGGGACGTGGTGTTGGATCCCGTCCAGACGTGTAACGCCGTGACCGTCGACAACGCGGGAGGGTTTGGTCTGTGCAATGGCATGGCTCCGACCATCAGCGGGCAGGTGATCACAAACCTTTATCCGGACACGACCACGTCGGCCGCCATCAAGGCCGATTTGAACGCGGCGTTCCTCAGCATTACGCCTTTGGCCGGCCCCCCGGCCGTGGGGTCCTTGGGCGGCGGCACCCCACTCGCCGCTCCCACGACCCTGGGGGCCGTGGCTGGGAGCCCGCTCGTGCTCGGAGACAACTGGTTCCCAGCGGGCGTCTATACGTCCACCACGTCGATTTTGATCGCGGGGGACATCACGCTCGACGGCGAGGGCGACCCCAACGCGATCTTCATCTTCCAGTCCGCGAGCACCCTCACCACGGGCGATGGCGCCCCCAGCCCCGGGGCACGCACCCGCATCCTGCTGGTCAACGGCGCCAAGGCCTCCAACGTCTGGTGGCAGGTCGCCAGCCAAGCGACGATTGGATTGTATTCCGAGTTCCAGGGCAACATCCTGGCGGCCTTCAGCATCACGATGGCGACCGGCGCCACGGCGTGCGGCAGATCCATGGCGGGGGCGTGGGTAGGCGGCGCCGGCGCCTTCATCTTCGACTCCAATGTCGTGTCCGTGCCGGGCAACGGTTGTCCGCTGTAACGAGCAAGCCCAACGCGACAAACATGGAGCGTCCCATGACGGTGAGCCTCAAGATGGTTGTCGCCTGATATGTGATCACGCAGCCGCGGCATGAGCCTCGCCTTCGTGGTTGACTTCGACGTCCGGGTTGAGGCAAACGACCTCGACGCGGCGCCCGCTCCGCGCGGGCCCACTCCATCGCTCTGGGTGGCTGCGTCGAGCCTTCTCGTACACGTCACGGCGCTTGAAGAGGGGTTCTGTCCAGACTTTTGCGCACTTTGGTTTGCGGTGGTCCCCGGAATCTGATGGGGCACTGCCCTGAGTTGTGGCGGGGTTGGATGGATCCCGAGCTGGTAACCGAGGAGCACTACCACGACGGTTCGGTCGGTGCGCTGGCCCTGAACCAGTCGGTGGGCAAGAGCTACGCCTCGGCGCTGGTCGGCCTGGCCTGCGACCAGGGCTGCCAGCGATTAGCGGTGAGCGCGGCGGCGGAGCCAGAGGAAGAGCAGCGGTAGGGCGAGCCACAGGGGCGCGCCGGGACCGGCGGGGCTGCCGGGGGCGGACGCGTTGCAGGCCATGCTCGTGGTGATGCCGTCGCCCTGCATGTCGTTGCCTTGCGGCGAATCGGGATCCCCGGGGTCGTCGCTGTAAGGGTCGCCGGGGCCGCCGCCGTAGCCGGGCACCAGCGTCACGCGGATGGCGTCCACCGCCAGGCGGGTGTCGGTCCAGCCGGGCTCGCCGGTGAGGTCTTCGAGGCGCAGTCCCTGGTTCGGTCCGGCGAGGAAGTCGTACTCGCCGATCTCCACCCAGCCGTCCACGGCGGTCTGGTCCACGACGGTGGTGGTGGTGGTGGTGCCGTGGGTGACCTGATACCGAGCCTGTTCCGACTCGGCGTAGAGCGCCGAGGTGTAGGCCTCCAGCCGATAGCGGCCGGGTTGCTGGAAGCTGAAGGACCAGTCCACGTAGTTGTACACCTGGGACGAGACGGTGTGGGTCCACCGCAGGGAGCCGCCGTAACCCGATTGCTCCGTGCGCCAGTACTGCGGGTCGCCGCCCCATTCCAGGCAGGGCTCGGTTTCGTCCACCACGCGGCCGTTTTGGGGAATGGTCTCGCAGCCCGACGGGTCGGCCACGGGGGTGACGCGCAGTCCGTCCACCACCAGGCGGGTGTCGCTCGAGGCCGGCTCACCGGTCAGGTCTTCGAGGCGCACGAACTGCCCCGCGCCGGCGGTGAACTCGAAGACGCCCACCTCGGTCCAGCCGTCGATCTGGGTCTGGTCGACGTCGACCACAGTGGTCTCTCCCGCGTGGTTTACCTGGTACTTGGCCTGCCGCGACTCGGCCCAGGCGCTCGGCGTGTAGGCTTCGAGTCGATACCAGCCCGCCTGGTCAAAGCCCAGGTTCCAGCGCACGTAGTTGTACATCTGAGTCGAGACGGTGTGGGTCCACCGCAGGGAGCCGGCGTGGCCCGCAGACTCGGTGCGCCAGTACTGCATGTCGCCGCCCCACTCCAGGCAGACCTCGGTCTCGTCGATGACCCGCCCGGCGGCGGGCACGTTTTCGCACGTGGGACAGTCTCCGGGGCAGATCTGGTGGTCTTCGCCGGAGTCACACACGCCATCGCCGCACACCGGACCCGTGGGGCCGCCGCCCCAGGTGAGGGCCTGCAGCTCGGCCAGGGTGCCGTTGAACACGTTCTTGTCCACACTGGTGGTGTTGATGCCGGCCACGGTGCCGCTGTCGGTGTACTGGTGGAACTCCCAGTCCGTCCAGCCGGTGGGCATGCGTGGGCAGGTCACGTAGTAGTGGGCCACCCACAGGGGGTACGCGCCAAAGGCGCCGGAGTTGACGTAGGAGGACCACAGGCCCGGGCTGGTGTAGAGGATGGGGGTCACCCCGAGCACGGCCTCGATGCGGTCGATCCACTGCTGCACGGCGGCCGCCACGGCGGTGTTGGACAGGCCGCTGGAGGCCTCCACGTCGATGACCGGGGGCAGATCCCCGGTGGTCATGGCGCCGCCGATCTCGGAGATGAGCAGGTCCGCCTGGGCCACGGGGTCCTGGCTCGGTCGGAAGAACTGATAGACCCCGCGGAGGAGGCCCACCCGCTGGGCTTCGGACCAGTTGTACTGGAACTTGTCGTCGTAGGTGTTTATGCCGTCTGAGACCCGGATGAAGGCGAAGGTGACGCCCGCGCCGGCCACTTGATCCCAGTTGATGGTGCCCTGCCACTTGGAGACGTCGATGCCGTCCTGGGTGGGCCCGGCGGCGCAGACGTCCAGACACCGTGTCACGGAGTCAAAGGTGGTCTGCTCCGCGGAGCAGGCCGTCGTCATGCCGGAGATGAGAACCAGGGCCGCGAGGCGTGCCAGGCATTCCTGGCATGTGTGTAGGGCCAGACGTTTCACGGGCTTCCTCCGCTGTTGTTCTGTGCGCGTGTGGGGTACTGTAAACATCATGTATACTATACAGCGTGTTTACGGCCTGGGTCAATGAAATTGGTACTCAGCCATACAACCGCGTATCTAGCTGTAAACACAGTGTATACGGGCGGCAAAACGCAGGAATGTCGAGCGTTGATGAAAAAAAAGTTGTGTAGTTACTGGTGGTTATGGGTGGTTTTGCGGTTTACATGTGTGCGTTTGTAGGTGTTGTGCTCTTTCGAGACACCGTGTATACTGCGTGCATCGCATGACTGATTCACTCAACAGCTGGAAGGGCGGCACCCTCACCTGGATCGGCTCCACCCGGACGCGCTCGAAGCTCATCGAGGCCACGGCACGGGTGGCCCTCAAGCTTGGCCTGCGGAACGTGACCGTGCGGCACATCCTCGAGGAGGCCGACCTGTCCCGGCGCACTTTCTACCAGCACTTCAAGAGCAAGGAGCAGGCCGCCCTCGCGCTGTATCGCAGCGTCTCCACCGAGCTGGTGGGCGAGACCCACCGCGGTCTCAAATCAGCCGACGCGCTGCCGGAGCGCCTCGCCGCGGGGGTGCGGGGCTATCTGACCTTCCAGGCTCAGGTGGGCGATTTGCTCACCATGCTGCGCGCCGAAGCGGTGGACCCGGACTCCATCCTGGCGCCCATGCGGGAGCAGAACCTCACCACCCTCGGCCGCCTCCTGGACAACGAGGTGTACAACGCCCGTTCCCTGTCGCTCGACCCGCTCCTATATCGGGGGCTGCTCGTGGGATTGGAGGGAATGGCGGCCTTTCGGCGCGAGGAGGGAAAGTTGGTGGCCCCGGACTTCGACCGCGTCGCCGAGGTCGCTACCGCCTTGTTTGTGGCCACGCTCACGAGCGAAGGTGATCTCCCGCAGGTTCCGCCGGATTGAGTTACAGAGCGGCGGGTTAGCGTCGATTGTGCTGCTTGCGCCGGTGGGCCTTTCCCGCGAGATAGGCCTGGAGCATCTTTTCGTAGCGGGCGCGTTGATCCGGGCGCAGGGCGGCGCGGATCCGGTTGCGCGCCTGTTCCCGGGTCTTGCGAATCGCGGGGCGGGCCTGTTGCCGTAACGCCCGGGTGTCGGAGAACATCTGGTGCACGGCGGCCCGCACGGTCTTTTGCTGGGCAGCGTCGAGCTTGAGCTTGTTTTGAAACCGCTTCATGAGACGATCCGTGCGGACTTCCGGGTCCCGGGAGCGCCCAGGGGCTCGCGTTGCACCTGTTACCGACGAGCCCGGTCGCAGCCAGAGCCGGTCCAGGCCGATGCCCAGTCCCACGCCGCTTCCCAGCACGAGCACGAGCAGCCCCACGCCCGCCAGGCGGTTGGATCCGGTGGTCATGTCACTCCTCCTCCTGGCCAAGCACCTCGGATAGTAGCTCGTCGTCGGCCACCACATCGTTGCCCGAGGCGAAGAGCGCTGCCATGGAATTGGCGTTCACCCCGGGGGCGGTGACACGCTCGGGCACGCTGCTGAGCAGGCCCACCGTCATCACCAGCGCCGCCGTGGCCGTGCCCAGGGCGGGCCAACGCAGGCTCTGCGCGAGCTCACCGAACCAGTCTGAGGTCCGGGCGGGCTCCGCGGTGAAGGCGGCCCGGACGGCGCGCTCGGCCAGGTCCGCGGGGGGCTCGGCGGGGCCGAGGGCGCCGAGGGTCTGCGCGGTCGCCTGCAGCAGGGCGTAGGTCGCGCGGCAGCCAGGGCAGCCCTCGAGGTGCGTCTCCACCAACGTCCGCTCCGCCGGCGCCAGGCGCCCGTCCAGCAGCGGGGTGAGCAGTTTGTCAATCTTGCTACAGCGCATTTTTTCTACTCCTTGCCGCGTCGTGCCAGCTCTGCTTGGAGCGCGCCCAGCTTGCCAGCCAGGGCTTTGCGCGCCCGGTGCAGCCGGGATTCCACCGTGCCCAGGGAGCACCCCAGGGCGATTGCCAGCTCCTCGTAGCTCATGCCGTCCAGCTCCCGGAGGGTGAGCACGAGGCGGTGTTTCGGCTTGAGGGAGGCGATGGCTTCCTGCACGGCCCGCGCCACCTCTGCGTCGCCCATTTGCCCCTCGGGACCGGCGTCGGGGTGGGCCAGCAACTCCACCAGGGGAGATCGGCCCTCACCCACGGGCAGGTCCAGGGAGGTGGCCTTCTTCCGGACCCGGGACCGGAGCTGGTCAGTGGCCACGTTGCGCGCGACCCGACAGATCCAGCCGTACGCCGCCAGCGGATCCCGGACCTTGGACAGTCCCTGCCACGCTCGGACGTAAGTCTCTTGGACCACGTCCTCGGCGCCGGCCGGGTCGTCCAGGATCCGCAGGGCCACGCGGTACACCGTGTGATGGGTCCGGTCCACCAGCGCCCGGAACGCCTGTCGATCGCCCGTCGCTGCCTTTTGGGCCAGGTCGGCGACTTCGTGTTTTGCAGTGTTTTCGCCCATCTCATGTCTAAGCTGGTCGAGCTACAGTGGCATACTATTCCGTTTTTATTGTGACCACCCGATTTTCGACAGCGACAAAACCGGTCCTAAGCGCGGGATTATTTGCGTATCCGTAGCAGCGCCACGGCCGAGAGCCCGGGGGACCAGACGCCGGAGCCGTGGTATTTATATGGCTCGTTGGACAGGTTCTCCACGCGCAGGGTCACATCCACGTACTGGTTGAGCTTCACGCCGGCCGCGACGCTCACGACGGCAAAGCCCGGGGTGCCGTTGCAGTTGTCCGGTCCGTCGGGGCAGATGCGAGTGTCTGCGAGATCCCCGGGGTTGAGTCGATTCTGCCGAGCCGACCAGCGCAGGCTCGCCTGGACCCAGTACAGTCGACGCCGGTAGCCGGCTGCCGCGAGCCCCTGCAGGGGGGACATGCGCTGAATGGGCTGCCAGGAGGGGGTCTGCAGCGGCATGTGGATGTCGCCGTAAGTGTAAGAGAGCCAGGCCGTCAGGTAGAAGTGGCAGGGCAGCCGGACCTTGACGTCTGCCTCCAGGCCGGCCACGAAGCCGCGGCCCATGTTGGCGCGCTGGGTGGCGGGTTCGCCGTCCACGTCATAGCCCGTGAGTCGGCGGGTGATGAAGTCGTGCAGCAGGGTGTAGTGACCAAAGAGAGAAACGCCCAGGCGTTTGGTTGCCCACTTCACCCCGGCCTCGAAGCTGGTGGCTTGCTCGGGCGAAAGATCCGGGCTGGGAACGTCAAAGCCGCCGCCCTCGGAGCCCACGTGGGAGTAGTCGTCCAGGTTGGGGGCCCGGAAGGCGTGCTGCACGGCGGTCACGAGCCGCAGGGACTTGTGCGGGATGAAGGTCAATGAGAGTCCGCCGCCAAAACCGAAGCTGGCGTCGGAGATGCGCTGCTGGGGCAGGCCCAGCTCTGAGGCCAGGGGGTCGGTCGGAATGGCCGCGTGGGCAAAGGCGAAGCGCCCGCCGGCGCGAATTGACAGCCACTTTGCCGGGCGAATGGTATCGGCTAGAAAGACGCCGCCCTGCAAAAAACCCGAGCCGTCCACGAAGCGTCCGCGGAAGGTGACCGGATCGTTGGGCAGCGTCGCCCCGGTGGTCAGCGACGCCCGGCGTTGGCCGGACTTCACGGTATCGTAATAGGCGTCCACACCGTAGGTGAGTCGGGACCAACGTCCCAGGTCGGAGCCCGCCACCAGAGCGATACCCATCGTGTGTACGTGGTCGTTCTCGAATTCGATGCGGTCCCGTGTCAGGCGGGTTCGTTCCCGGGCTTCGTGGTAGCGCTGGTACGACAGGGTCAGCTCCAGCTGGTCGAGCAGCTTTCCCCGGCTGCCGATGAGCTTGGCGTACACCAGATCCCGGAACTGCTTGCGGAAGTAGCGAAAGTCCGTGGGTGTGAACTTGTCGGTGCGCGGAACGTCCAGCTGTCGCACCCCATGGGTGGCCACCTTGACGGCCCAACCGGGGCGCAGGTGGTAGGTGACGGCGGCGTCGTAGTCGCCCTCCCGATATCCGGTGGCCTCCTGCTCGTCGATGCCGCGCCCTCCCGACAGGGTGTCGAAGTTCTTGAAGGAGCCGCCCACCAGGAAGGTGACCCGGTGGAGCTGGGTCCAGGCGCCGACGTTGTAGACCTGGCTCAGGTCCGCGGTGCCAAAGCGGGTTGCGGCGGTGCCCCCCCAGCGGTGCTGGGCGCCGGGGCGGTAGGGAGCGTCCCGGGTGACCATGTAGATCACGCCCCCCACGGCGTCGGATCCGTAGAGCAGTGAGCCGGGTCCACGCAGCAGCTCCAGGCGGGCGATGGCGAAGGGGTCGATGGTGTTGAGGGCCTGGTTCGGGCCATAGCGGGTTGTGGAATTGTTGAGGCGCACTCCGTCGATCATGTGCAGCACGTGCTGACCGGTGAAGCCCCGGACAAAGGGTGAGCCCCCACCGTGGTTGGTTTTTTGCACCACCACCCCCGAGAGGCTTTCGAGCATCTCTGGCGTGGACCGCGGCGCCAATCGTAGAAACTCCCGGCCGTTCAGGATGTCCACGGATCGCGGTGTGTCCAGAATGGGCTCCTGGCGGAGGGCCGCCACCACGACGGTTCGGTAGCGGTGCAGCCGGGCCGGTGCTGGTGCCGTGCGACGCTTCCGGACAGGTGCCACGCGCCCGGAAGCCTTCGCTCTCCGAGGGCGCACCCGGGGCTGCACCCGGGGCTCTGGGCGCGTCGGCGACGGTTGTGCGGCCGGACGTCTCTTTGCGCGTGGTTGAATCGGGGGGGCAGACAGCAGCGTTGGCGTCATCAACCCGGCGATAAGTAGTGGAACGATGCTCATGGACAAGGGACCATGATAACCGCACAGAGGTCGCGCGACAATCCGATCGGGCCCGGCTCAGTCGAGCTTTTCGCCGATGCGCTTTGCGGCCCGGTCGGCCATGGCCATGATGGTGAGCTGAGGGTTCACCGCAGTCGGGCCGGGAACGGTGCCACCGTCCACGATGAAGAGGCGCTTGACGTCATGGGTCTCGTGATCGAAGCCCACCACGCTGGTGTTGGGATCCCGGCCCATGCGGATGGTGCCCAGGGGATGGAAGCTGGTCCACATGATCTCCGAGGGTCCCACCCGTCGTTGGCGGAACCGCTCGAACTCGGCGTCCGTCTCAATGATGGGCATGCGATGACCGAGGGGGTAGAGCTTGCGCGCACCCGCGGCACGGAACACCTCCATGATGTGCACCATGCCCCGGTGCATCTTTTCCAGGTCCTGCTTCTGTAGCCAGTAGGTGATGAGCGGATCGCCCTTGAACCCCGGTCGCACGCGGCCATTCTGGGTGGCGTCTTTGACGAGCACACCCAGGGTGGTGATGTGGTCGTAGTTGTCCATGACGTCGGTGAGTCGCCGGCCGGAGAATGGGAACATGTGAGCAGCGAAGTTCAAACCGCCCTGGGCGCCCAGCAGCAGGATTCCCTGGCGGTGGAACTGGTCGATACCCACGCTCTGGGGCACACACTTGTAGCCTTCGATGACCTCGTCGAAGAGTCCCGACACGGCGGCGCCCGGGTGGAGCGACAGGTTCCGGCCCACCTGCCCGCTGCGGTTGCAGATCCCCTGCTCCTGCAACAGCACCGGCGTGGGAATGGCGCCGCCGGCGAGCACCACGGCCTGCGCGCGGATGCGAATCTTGTGGTCGCGCTCCACCGTTCGGGCCTCGATGCCCACGGCTCGTCCGTTCTCGATAAGCACGCGGGTGGCCCGGGTTTCGGTGAACAACATCGCGCCGCGCTCGAGGGCCTTGGGGATGTAGGTCACGTCCATGGACAACCGCGCGCCCGAGGGGCAGCCGAAGTCACAGCACCCCTGCGCGTCACAGTCCGGCGCGTTGCGCGGCACCTTGAAATGGGACCAGCCGAGTTGCTCGCAGCCCCGGGCGACAATGTTGCCGATGGGGCCGATGATCTTGTCTTCGTTGGGGCCGATCTGCAGGGCCCGCTCCACGCGCTCGAAGTGCGGTCGGAGCCGCTCGGGGGAGAGCTCGTCGCACTTCAGGTCCTCACACCACTGGTCCAGAATCCAGTCCGGGGTGCGGAAGCAGGTGCCGGTGTTGATGGCCGTGGATCCGCCCACGAGCCGTCCCATGAGCACGGGCACCATGGTGTTGCCCCAGGAGGCCACCTTGGCCTGGCCGCGGTAGAACTTCTGATGGGCCGTGAGCACGCTGCCCTTGAAGGCGTCCCTCCGATACAGCCTCCCCTCCTCCACAAAAACCACGGCGTGTCCCTGATCGGCGAGCTCTTTGCCCACGATGGCGCCGCCGGGCCCCGTGCCCACTACCACCACGTCGCACTCCACGGTTTCGTTGTCGTCCCAATCGTCGCCGCTGTGCACCTGCGCCACCCAGCGCACTTTCTCTGCCGGTCCGCCCTTTTCGAACTCCACGCCGTAGGCGTCGTAGACCTCCTTGTGGTCGAAGTGAACGGACTTGAACAGCCCGGCGAGCACAAACAGGGGCCAGCGTAGGATGGAGGACTGTTCCCAACCACGCAGCAGCTCCTCCCGCTCCGACGGGCCGAGCTTTTGAAAGCGGGTGCCCGTTTGCAGGACCGCCAACCAGTCCAGGGCAGACACCAGCTGTCGGAACATCATGGCGCCGCCGGCGGACATCTCCTCGGCGAGCCGTTCTGAGGCCTCCACGGCCCGGGGACCGCCGCCCGGCAGCCGTCGCCCCTCGGGGATGATGGCCCGGGCCAGGGCCACTGCGGCCCGGTACTGGGAGGTGCTCAGCAGCTTCGGGTGACCGTTGGAGCCGGGTTCATTCATGGCCATCCATAGATGAAATAAGTGCCGTGCAAAGGCCAGGAAAAACGTACGTCTTCCCGTGGCCTGCTGACCGTCGCGGGGTTGCCTTCGGGCCATGCGTGTGCATCCATAGAGTGCGCGCCACATTCCGGTGGCCGGGAGTGAACTGTGAGCACCGCTGACTTAGATGGCATTCGCGCGCACTACGGTGCCCTCCGCGACGGAGAGCTGCTCCGGACGGCCGTTCGGGAGGGCGGCTCCCTGGTCGTCCCGGCCCAGGAGGTGGTCCAAGAGGTGCTCCGGCAACGGTTGGGCACTCCGACCGAGTTACTCACGCGCGAGCGCGAGATCACGGGCCAGCTTTGGGGTCGCCTGCAGCAGGTGCAGACGCTTACGCGCCTGCGGGGTCCCCTGGAGCCGATGCTCGGGACCCGGGATGTGCCGCCCTACGACGGGGTGATCCTGCTGTTTGACCAGGGACTCGGATTTGTGCCGACCTCCCCACCCAATCCCGAGGAGCTCTTTCCCACGCTGCGCGACCTCGATCCCGACCACGGTCCCCTGGGCGCATGGTGGACCGAGGTCCTCGACGCCGCGGCGGTTCCCCCGGCGTTGCGCGATGCCCGGGCGATCTATCGTCTGCCGCTCTCCCTGCGGGCTCGCCTGGACCCCACGGCGGCCTGGATTGGGCTGGGCACCCTGGCGCGGCTGGAGCTCCGGGGTCTGGAGCTGCGCGCCGTGGTCGACGGTGCCGGGGACGCGGTCTGTCGGGTGCCCGCCGACGCGCCGGAGCTCCTCGGCGACTGGGGAGCGCAGTTCGACGTCACGCTCCAGGACCGCGGCGACGAGGGCGTCACCCAGCGCGTCCGCGGCTGGCTCCGGCGGGACTGACGTTTCCGTTCACAGTGCCGGCTCGCGAAAAATTAATATTTTCTTAGGCCGTGCTTCAGCAACCGTCGACGGTTCACGCCGATAACTATCTCGAGGGGCATTGAATCCCCCAAGGGAGGTGTCGCACATGGCGCTGGAGCTGACCTTTGATCGCGGGACCCTGCTGGTGCTGGGGAGGGTGCCGGGTGTGGAGCCTGGGGCCTGGCCGGGGGTGGTCTGGGATCCGCGGGTGGACGCCTTTCGGGCACCGGCGTGGCGCTACCGTGAGATTCTGGACCGGCTCGGGCGTGGTGGGCTTGTGCCGCGGGACCGCGTGGCCGCCTGGAAAGACTGGCGCCTGTACGCGTGGCGTGAGGTGAAGCTGCGCCCCTATCAGGCGGCGGCGCTCTTTGCCTGGGAGGCGGCCGGCCGGCGCGGGATGGTGACCCTGCCCACGGGGAGCGGGAAGACCTGGGTGGCCCTGGCCGCCATGGCTTCCGCGGGGGTGCCGACGCTGTGTGTAGTGCCCACGCGAGTGCTGATGCATCAGTGGTGTCACGCCCTCGCACGGGTGTACGACGGTCCGGTGGGGATGTGGGGCGATGGCCAGCGGCGCCTGTATCCGCTGACGGTGACCACGTCCGAAAGTGCCTATCGGCACATGGCGGTGTGGGGACAACGGTTCGGGCTGTTGGTGGTCGACGAGGCGCACCACTTCGGTCAATCCGCGCGCGATCTGATGCTGGAGATGTGCGCGGCCCCCGCGCGCCTGGGCCTGACGGCCACCCCTCCGGCGCCGGGTCCGCAGGCCGAGCGGTTGGAGGAGCTGCTCGGACCGCGGGTGTTCCGCGCGCGGTTGGCCGAGCTCCGAGGGCAGTATCTGGCGGACTTCGATCGGCTCACGCTCACGCTCGAGCTCAGCCCTGAAGAGCGCCGCGCCTATGAGCTGGACTATGGCGCCTTCCGGGCGGTTTTTCTGCCGTACCGGGAGCAGTGCCCGGGCGGGAGCTGGGCCGATTTTTTGCACGTCGCCGCCCGGACCGACGATGGCCGCCGGGCGCTGGCGGCCTGGCGCTCGAGCCGGCGCCTGCTGGCCTTCCACCGGACCAAGGCCGCGGCCTTGCGGTGGTTGCTCGCCGAGCACGCCGAGCGGCGGGTGCTGATCTTCACGCCTGACAATGACACCGCCTATCGGGTGGCCAACGAGCACCTCGTGATGCCCATCACCTGTGACATCGGACGCTCCGAGCGGGCGCGCTGCCTGGAGCTCTTCCGGGAAGGGCGACTGCGCACCTTGGTGTCGTCCCGGGTGCTCAACGAAGGGGTCGACGTGCCCGAGGCGGACGTAGGCATCATCGTCGGGGGCAGCGGTGGCGCCCGGGAGTATCTGCAGCGCCTCGGCCGGATCCTGCGTCCGGCGCCGGGCAAACACGCGGTGCTGTGCGAGCTGATCACCTGCGCCACTCCCGAGAGCCGGCGTGCTCGGCACCGGGAGCTGACCCTGGACAACGACCTGCCCACCCTGCGCCACCATGGGGCCGGAGACGCGGCCGGAGACGCGGCCGGAGACGCGGCCGGAGGCCGAGGATGATCCCGTGGCCCCTGCTGGACTACGCCGACCGGGCCGGGGAGCTGGTGCCCTGCTTTCTGGGAGAGGCGGATACGATCTGGCTGCGCTCGCTCCTGGACGCCTATGAGCGCTTCGTGGGGCGCCGCCGCCGGGACCTGGACGAGCACCTGCAGGCGCCCCTGCCGGTGGCGTGTCCGCCCCGGAGTCTTCGCCGGGCGCGTCACGTGTTGGACTTGCTGTGGGTTAACGAGGCGGTGGGTGGCACCGCGCCGCGGGAGCTGCGGGAGGCGGTCTTCACGGTGGCGGCCGCCGGGGTGAGACGGGACCTGGTCTTCGCCAGGGTGGCCCGGCGGCTGGGGATTGGACCCGGTGCGGTGGAGGGCGCGCTGTTCGCGGATCTGCCCGGCGAGCGCCGGTTGGCGCCGCGCCCGGCGGGTCTCAACGCGTGGGAGCTGGCGCTTCGCGTGAACCTGTCCATGGCGCAGTCGGTGCTGCGCCGGGCGCGGCGGGTGCGACTGGACGTGGTCGGTCACGTGCGGGCCCTGGTGTCGCAAGCCAAGTGGGGCGGGCTCATGTGTGTGGCGAAGCCGGGCCCGGCCCATGCCCAGCTGACCCTCGAAATATCCGGCCCCATGGCCCTGTTTCGCCGCGCCCTGGTGTACGGCCGCGTCCTGGCAGGGCTGGTGCCGCAGTTGATGTGGTGTGATCGGTTTGAGCTGCGCGCCGATTGCGAGGTTGAAGGCGAGACGCGGTGCTTTGTGCTGCGGTCGGGGGATCCTATCTTTCCGGCGGCGGAGCCCCGGCGTTTTGACAGCCGGGTGGAGGCCCGCTTCTTCGACGACTTCCGCCGGGCCGCGCCCGACTGGGACCTGATCCGGGAGCCTGAGGCGCTGGTCGCCGGGTCCACGCTGATCTTCCCGGACTTCGCCCTCCAGCATCGCCGACACCGTTGGCGGCGGTGGCTCCTGGAGATTGTCGGGTTCTGGACGCCGCACTATCTGGAGCGAAAGCTTGGACGGCTGGGGCAGACGGGGCGCCGGGACCTGATCCTGTGTGTGGATACCGGTCGGCAGTGCGCGGGAGATTTGGCGGTGGAATCCGCGAGGGTGGTGAGCTACCGACGAAGGGTGGATCCGGCTGATGTGCTGCGGATCATCTCCCGGCCCGGGCCCATTCAATAGGCCAACGTTAGCGCGCGTTGACGCACGGGAAGTCTTCGGAGGAGCCCACGTAGAGCTGGGTTTTGCCATAACGGGCGCGGTAATTCAGGGACTTCTGGGCGAAGGTCAGGTTAAAGACGCGGCAGCGGTTGGCGCCCTTTTTTCGGACCACCACGCCGCCGGGGATGGAGCGACGCAGGATGCGGTGGCGCAGGTAGCGGTGGCGATAGACGACCCAACTGCGGTCCAGGGCCGTGGCGCCCAGGACCGTCTCGCTGCGCCATTTGTTGCGGACGACGCGCTTCATCATCGAGTGCATGCCGCGATTTTTGCTGCGCTGCAAAAATGGCCCCTTGCGCTTTAAGTGCCGGCGGATGGACTTTTGGGTGGCGCGGAGGGTGATGGTGGTTTTGGCCACGGTGAAGCGGTAGGTTTTGTAGGCGTCGGGACCGCGACCGTAACACTCGGCGATGACGTGGAAGGTGAGCTTGTGGTTGCCGCCGGTGAGCGCGGGCAGCAGGCGCGAGCCG
>Ga0180009_10001033_pt1 | contig 35073 bp, 30 predicted proteins | sample OS_PC_MetaG_FD_123537 | JGI IMG/M metagenome (GOLD analysis project Ga0180009, IMG submission 123537) | Groundwater microbial communities from the Aspo Hard Rock Laboratory (HRL) deep subsurface site, Sweden - OS_PC_MetaG | ecosystem: Environmental > Aquatic > Deep subsurface > Groundwater... | reverse complement strand
TTTTTCAAGCCGCAAAACCAAAACAAGTTTTGCCTTTGCTCACATTTTCAGCAACGTAAGTGGCTGAAAATGACGGGGCGTCCTTGCCCCGCACAGGAGCCTTGAATTTTTCAAGGCTCCCTTAAATGGATGTTATTTGAGTTTGAGGCCCAAAAATCTGGTGCGGCCGTCACGCTTGATGAAAAAAGAAACCGTTGACTTGGCCTTTAACCCATTGATCACGCTGAGGAACCCCTTTACATTCCGGACAGGTTTCTGGTTTACCTCGAGGATCAGGTCTCCCCTGCGCAGGCCGGCAAGGGCCGCAGGCGAGGAAGGCTCAACCCCGGTAACCAGCACCCCGTGCGTATCGGTGATGCCCAGGGCCGCGGCAATCTCCGGGGTGAGATCCTGCACTCCCAGGCCAAGGCTTTTGTTGAGCGTCTCCGCCGGTTCGCTTACGGCAGCTTGCTCTTCGTTGAGTTTGGCAATGACCACCGGGAGCTTTTTCACCGCGCCTTTCCGGTACAGGGTGACTTCCGCCCTGCTGCCCACCGTGGTTTCCGCCACCAGATTGGGCAGCATGCTCATCTGGGAGATTTCCTTGCCGTTGAATTCGACAATGACGTCGCCCGGTTTGATGCCGGCCTTGTCCGCCGGACTGCCGGGGGAGACCTCGCCCACCAGGGCGCCGATGGGCCGGTCGAGTTTGAACTGGGCGGCAAGCTCCGGGGTTACCGGCTGGATCATCACCCCGAGCCAGCCGCGCACCACCTTGCCATGTTCCTTGATCTGGTTGATGACGTTTTTAGCCATATTGGCCGGGATGGCGAAGCCGATACCGATGTTGCCGCCGCTGCGGCTGTAGATGGCGGTGTTGATCCCGACCATCTCGCCCTTGAGGTTGAACAGGGGCCCCCCGGAGTTGCCCGGGTTGATGGAGGCGTCGGTCTGGATGAAGTTTTCATAGGGGCCGCTGCCCAGGGAACGGCCCTTGCCGCTGACTATCCCGGCGGTAACGGTCTGCTCGAAACCGAAGGGATTGCCGATGGCCATGACCCAGTCGCCAACGCGCAATTTCTCCGAATCTCCGAAGGCTATTGCCGGCAGCCCGTTTCTGGGCGTGATCTTGAGCAGGGCAAGGTCTGTTTTCGGGTCGCGGCCGATGATCTTTGCGTCGTATTCCTCGAAGTTGGTCAACCGCACATTGATGGTGTCGGCGTTTTCCACGACATGGTTGTTGGTGACGATATAGCCATCCTTGGAGATGATTACCCCGGAGCCGAGGCTGGTTCGTTTCTGCTCCCGCTGGGGCTGATCCTGGTCAAAGGGCGAGGGCAGGCCGAAAAAGCGGCGGAACGGTTCGGGAATATCCTGGTGGTTGAACAGGTCGTGGGGAGAGCGGGAAGGCTTGACCGTTTGGGTGGTGTAAATATTGACCACGGTGGGACCGAGTTTGTCCGCCAGATCGGCAAAGGTTTCCGGAGGACTGCTTGCCGCCCGGCTTATTCCGGGGAGGGTAGCGAAAAAAAGTCCCATGAGCAGCAGGGTCAGGAAAACAGAAGCTGGACGGCGGCGGGAGAAGGTTGGCAAGGGCTGCATCATTGTGGACTCCTTGGTGTGTTGAACAAGACAAAAGTGTCGTGCGGGGATGTTACGTATGTTATGTATTGTGTATATCTCTTTAGCCGGAAGTCAAGTCCGGTGTGTACATCCTTCATCCCCCCTCCCAAAAAAAAGCGGGACCGCGGGAGCGAGGCTGCTCCGCGGTCCCAGGAAAGAGCCCTTCTGGGGAAGAAGGGAGAAGGAAGGGATGCTTGGAGGATGCGCATCCTGAAAAAAAGACATGGCGTGACGGGTAAAAGTTCCTGAAAAAATTCAAGGCATGGTGTTATTCAAAGCGGATGGCAGCGGTCAAGACCGTTTTGCCGTAGCCGAACCGTGCCTCCGCGGCTGCGGCAGGCGCCAGGGCGTAGTGGTGCCGGTCGAGCAGTTCATGGAAATTGTCCAGTTCCGCCTGGGGAAGATGTACAAGGAAGAGATTGGCGGTGATGCGGTGGAGCTGCCAGTTGTGGCGCACTATTTCCCGGCAGAGCACGACCTGGCTTTCGTGGTCGATTTTTTCAATGAGGACATGGATATCCGGGGACAACAGGCGAGGGGCATGGTCAGCCGCGGGCCGCCGGGTTGTCGGGGCGAGGGATGCCAATCGTTCGCTCAGGCTGCCTCCGTCATGGGAGACGGCAAACATGGAGTTCGGGGCAATGGGGAGCCGCCGGGGGGTGAGAAGTTCCCCGTGCGACGTGGCGCTCATGCGGGCCGGGCGGGAGGAAAGAACGCCGGGTTGCTCCAGGTGCGAGGTTTTCAGCAGAAAACCGGCCAGCATGGCAAGGGTGAATATGGCGGCGGCGGCCGGGATGGACAGGGAAAAATTCAGGGATTCGACAAGCGCCCAGGCACGTTGGAAAATCCCCCGTTGTGCCAGTTTCGCGTGGATGCCGGGGAGCAGATCCGCCGGAGGAGTCTGTGGCTCGAGATTGTGCATCAGGCCGAGGATCTGCTGGAAATCCCGCCATTCCTTGGCGCAGGCCTGGCAGTCGAGAAGATGGCCGGTCAGGGCGTGCAGTTCTTCGCGGCTAAGGGTGTTGTCCGCGAAATCGGTGAACAGCATGTGGGCGTCAGTGCATTGCATAGGCGGGCCGTTTCGTTTACAGGAAATGTTTTAGGCGATTTTTCAGGGCCAGGCGGGCCCGGTTCAACTTTGATTTGACCGTGCCCATGGGCAGGCCGAGGATTTCGCTGATCTCTTCGTAGGACAGCTCTTGCAGATCGCGGAGAAGAATAACCTCTTTTTCCGCCGGCGCCAGGGTGGCGATGGCTTCTCGCACCAGGCGGGAGGTGTTCTGCCGTTCATACTCTTTTTCCGGAGTAGCTCCGGAGCTGAGGTTCAGTCCGGTTTCCGTGTCGTCCAGGGACTGGTTGGTGAAAAATCCCCTGCGGCGAAGTTTCTGGTAACGGTTCCGGCAGTGGTTCATGGCAAGCTGATAGAGCCAGGCCCCGAACTTGCTTTCGTCCTGGAGTTTGTCCATTTGCCGGAACACGGTGACGAAGATGTCCTGGGCGAGATCCTTGGCCTCGTCCTCCTGCTTCACATACCCAAGCGCCAGATTGTAGATCTTCCTCTGGTAGAGGGCGACCAGCCGGTTAAAGGCCTGCTGGTTCCCCTGGCGAAAGGCGCGGACAAGTTGGGCTGCTTCTTGGTATGGCATTGTTATCCGCTTGCCCTTCAAGGCCAGGGCCAATGTGTGCTGTTAATTATGAGACAACCACCCGGATAAAAAGTTCCGGGTAAAATGGAAACGCGTTTTCGGCGATTTCACCGAAGAGGGGCGCTGGGAAAGAGAGCCTCTTGCTCGATTAAACAAAAAAGGAATCAAAAGAACAACAGGAAAGCGCGGGGAATCGTGATTCGCGGGTTTTGCGCGGACGCTTGAAAGATTCCCCATGATTGGGTATCTTGTTTTTTTCGAGGTGTTCCTGTGCCGTTGCTCCCCCTTTGTTATGAGACTCTTCCATGATAGAAAAAATCGTCACTGACTTGAAGAATATATTTGTTTTCAAGGAGAGCACCCAGGTCGGGGATATCGTCCTGATCGTGGCCGAAAAAATTATGTATGCCCTGGTTACCGGAATCGAGCGGGATTATGCCAAGAAAGAGGAGTGGTGGCAGGTGGGTCTGCAGTTGCTGACCATTCCTCCGCAGAAGACGGTCTGGACCTTGCGGACCCCGCAGTTCACCGGGCAGGAAATATTCACCATGGGGGGCGAGGAGCGCTTTATCAAGGCCATCGACTTCGGCAGGGGTGAGGCAGCGGAGAAGAAAAAGGGCGAACCGGCGGGGCCCGGGAAAAAGAAAGGATCTTTTCTCAAGGTGATCAAGTAAGAAGGGCTTCGTGGAAAAGGGAGTGTGTCAGGCGCTCTTGCGGCAGCCGTTTAAGACAAAGAAATTTTCAACCATCTCCATCATCTGCCTGTAACACTGGGGACAATAGCCGTGTGAGAACTGTGCCCCGGACCTGGCAGCCTGTTTTGCCCAGCCCTTGTGATTTTTTGTTTTGTGACAAACGCAGCAGATTACTTGCATGGCTGGGCTCCTCGTTGTTCTTTGCTCTACGGATCGGGATAGTTTCCGGAAAACTTGATGAAAAAATTGGGGGAGGCATGACGCGGTCCGAAGGAGAAAGAGGGATTATCGCCCGTATCCGTCAGGCGGCGGGGAGTTCGGACGACCTTGTGATCGGGATCGGCGATGATTGCGCGGTCTACCGGACGGCCCAGGGGAGGGTCAGCTTGGTTACCACCGATACCATGGTGGCGGGAGTGCATTTTGACTCAGCCTGGCATCCGCCCCGTGAGCTGGGCAGGAAAGCGGCCTCGGTCAATATCAGCGACATCGCCGCCATGGGCGGTCTGCCCCGTTTTGCCCTGCTTTCCCTGGCCTTGACCCCGGCCTTTGCGAGTCAGTGGCTGGATGCATTCATGTCCGGTTTTTTGGCCGTGCTTGCCGAACATGGGGTTGTGCTGATCGGCGGGGACACGGTGCGGAGCGAACAGGAGAGCGTGCTTTCCGTTACGATGCTCGGGGAGATGGACGAGGCAGAGCTGATTACCAGAAAGGGCGCCCGGCCCGGCGATGTGGTTCTGGTCAGCGGTTTCCTGGGCGAGGCTGCGGCTGGTCTCGCCCTGTGCCGGATGGGATTGGTTCATGATCCCGTCTGGCAGCCATTGGTCCGAGCGCATCTGGACCCGGTTCCCCAGGTGACTGTCGGCAGGGTTTTGGCCGCGAGCGGGCTTGTCCATGCCATGCAGGATCTCTCCGACGGCCTGGCCACAGATCTGGCCCATATCTGCGCGGAAAGCAAGGTTGGGGCGGTGGTGGCGGCGGAAATGATTCCCCTTTCCCCCCTGCTGCGCAAGGCGGCGGCAACCTGCGGCCAGTCTCCCCTTGACTGGGCGCTTGCCGGCGGGGAGGATTATCAATTGCTCTTCACCGCGGGCGAGCAGCAGGCGGCGTCGCTCCGCGCTCTTGTCAGGGAAAAAACCGGCAAGGAGCTTTTTGCCGTGGGACGTATTGTCGAGGGCCAGGGTGTTTTTCTTGAAGAAGCGGGACAGAGCCGGGAGATCAGCTACCGTGGCTATGAGCATTTCAGATAACCGGCCGGAGGGGCTGCCTCCGGCTGTAACGGCGTTTACCCTGCGGATCACCGTTGCGCCTGAGGATGCGGGTTCGGCCTGCGATCTCCTCGCCTCCCGGGCCGGACTTGCCAAGAGCCGGGTGAAGGACGCCATGTGCAAGGGGGCGGTTTGGCTGACCGGCAAAAGGGGCGGACGGAAACGGTTGCGAAAGGCAACCGCGCAGCCGGAGCCGGGCGAGGTGCTGGATCTGTATTACGACGCGCGGCTTCTCGCGCTGAAACCGCCGGCACCCCGATGTCTCCTCGATGCCAGGCACTACAGCGTTTGGCTGAAACCAGCCGGCCTGCTCGCCCAGGGAACGGACTACGGCGATCATTGCTCGCTGGTGCGCCAGGTCGAGGTCCATTTCCGCCTGAAACGGCCGGTTCTGCCCGTGCATCGGTTGGATCGGGAAGCGGCCGGCCTGATGATCCTTGCCCACACCAAGGCGGCGGCAGCCAAACTTTCCCGATTGTTGCAGGATAAGGCCATTGACAAGCAGTACCGGGTGACGGTGCTCGGCCGTCTCCCCTCGGAGTCCGGGACGATTGAACTGCCGCTGGACAATAAGCCCGCCCTCACCGGATACACCCTCGCCGCCTATGATCCGGCCAGTGACAGTTCCGTGGTCGAGGTCACCCTCGGAACCGGACGTCTGCATCAGATCCGCCGGCACTTTGCCATGCTCGGCCACCCCGTCCTCGGGGATCCGAAGTATGGGGCCGGGAACAAGAACAGCACCGGCATGGAGCTTGTCGCCCATCGGCTTGCCTTTCGCTGCCCCTTCACCAGGAAGGAGGTATGTGTCAGCCTGGAAACCCAGGCTGGGACGATTATTTCTTAGGGGGGGCGCCGAGGTGTTTGCGCAGGGAAGCAGGGCCGCCCATGAGCCGCATCTGCCGCTGGATATGCCAGGCCCGTTCGCTGATGTAGCCGGAAGGCCGGGCGGCATTTGACCGCAGAGGGCTGGGCAGTATGGCCGCCAGGATGGCGGCTTCCGCGCTATTGAGCTTGGCGGCCGGTTTGTGGAAATACGCCCGGCTGGCCGCTTCCACCCCGAAGATGCCTGGACCGAACTCCGCCACGTTGAGGTAGACCTCGAGAATGCGGCGTTTTGGCCAGAGCCCCTCGATCAGCAGGGTGAAATACACCTCCATTCCCTTGCGGATATAGCTTCGCCCCGGCCAGAGGAAGAGATTCTTGGCAACCTGCTGGGAAATGGTGCTTGCCCCATGCACCCGTTTCCGGCGCTGGTTGCGTTCCCATGCCTTTTCGATGGCGTCAAAATCAAACCCCATGTGGCTGAAAAATTTTTGGTCTTCTGAGGCGATTGCCGCCAGCGGGGCATACGGGGAAATGCGGTCCATGTTCACCCACTGGTAGCGGAAACGGTACTCCTTGTCTTTTTTCCACAGGGAGGCGATCTGGCGCTGGACCATCAGGGAACTGCCCGGCAGCGGCACCCAGCGAAAGAGAAGGGTGATCGCCATGGTGGCCGCGAGGAAGCAGGCAAACCAGCGGAATGCGAGACGGAAAAACGAACGGAGCCGATGGCTGAATCGCTTCCTCCCGAACGGCAGGTCTTGGGGGGAGTTTTCGGCGTTGTTGCGAGGGGAGATATGCATAGAGGGAGAAGGCCGGAGCGTACGGCTGCTCGGCGCACGCCAGGGGCAATGGTGGTTGCTGGATATTTTTCAGCGCCCCATGGCGCGTAAATTTATGTCTCCGTCATGCTTGGGAAAAAAGTAATGATCGGCTGTATAGCCGTTTTTTTCGCCGGAGGCAAGAGGAATGGATTTTCGGGCGGTTTCCCCTGGTCCGGCAGGGCGGGCGGGTTTTCTTCCCGCGCACCCGGGGAAAAACCCGCAAGAGCATGGTGAGTCGCCGGGGTCAGGCGGCGCTTTCCGGCTCAGGTGTCGCAGGAGGCGGCGCGGTGATGCTGCTGATGAATGTTTCCTCGGTCTTGGAGAAACCGCTTATCATCGACATGATGACCGCAGCCAGATAGGGGATCGACTGGACCAGCAGGACCATGATCCAGATCATGAGGTCCGCGGTCTCCGATCCTTGGGAGATCACGACGCAGACCGCTGCGAGCCAGAGGGCGACCATGATCAGCCCTTCTTCCCTGGCGGCCTGCAGGGCCTGCAGCAGGGCATGGCGCTTGGCTCGTTTCGGGGTCCGGAAAAACGGGATGTCCTTGGTGACAAAACCAAGGAGGATCGCGCGGGAAATGGTGTGGGACAGTGATAGGCCCGCCAGGGCCGAAGCCAGGGTCTGTCCGGCCGTGGCGCCGACCCGGGTCCGGTAGAGGTAGATCATCTTGCCCACCTTGAAAACAAAAAGGGTCAGCGGCAAGATCGACAGAATGACCAGGGGCGGGTCAACCTGGAGGGGAAAATAAACCATGCCGGTGGACCAGCCCAGGGCGGCAACGGTGAAGAACATGTTCAGGCTGTCCGCCATCCAGGGTATCCAGCCGGCGACAAAATGATAGCGCTGCCCCCTGGTGAGGGAGGTCTTTCTGCCGAAAAGCAGGGCCTTGGCGTGCCGCCGCAGGATCTGTACCGCTCCGTAGGCCCAGCGGAAGCGCTGTTTCTTGAAATCGATGAAGGTGTCCGGCATCAGTCCCCGGCCGTAGGTTTTGGGGATATAGGTGGCTTCATAGCCGCGTTCAAAGATCTTCAAACCCAGTTCCGCATCCTCGGTGATGCACCATTCCGCCCAGCCCCCCACCTCCTGCAGCACGGATTTGCGCACCATGGTCATGGTGCCGTGCTGGATGATGGCGTTGCGTTCGTTGCGGGTCAGCATGCCGATATAGAAAAACCCCTTGTATTCCGCGTAGCACATGGCCTTGAAGAGGTTTTCCCCGTCGTCCCGGTAATCCTGGGGCGCCTGGGCAATGGCCAGGGAGGGTTTGGCAAACTGGGGCGCCATGGCCCGCAGCCAGTCCGGGGTGACAATGTAATCGCTGTCGATGACCGCCAGAATCTCGGCCTCGGGGTCGGTTTTTTCCAGGGCGAAGTTCAGCGCCCCGGCCTTGAATCCGGCCAGCGGAGCCACATGGAAAAAACGGAATTTGGGCCCGAGTTTTTGGCAGTGCGCTTCCACCGGTTGCCAGATCGCGGGGTCCTTGGTGTTGTTATCGATGACCAGGACCTCGTAGCGGGGGTAGTCCAACTTGGCCAGGGCGTTGAGGGTCTCGATCATCATTTCCGGCGGTTCGTTGTAGGCCGGCACCTGGACGGAAACCATGGGCAACTGGTCGTCCTCCAGATGCTGCGGGATAAACGGCCGCCGCCACTGGGAAAGCCAGGTTGCCTCCGCCCATTCATGGGCCTCGGCAAGGAGGACCACCACGACCCCGATCATGCCGATGACCATGAGGATGCCGATGAGGATAGTGGTCGGGTTCAGGTATTGCCTGGTGTAGGTGTACACGATCCATACCGCTCCGGTGGAGGCGGTGAAGGCGATGGTGGCGAGAAAGCTGCGCCCCCGGGTGCGCAGGGTTTTGCTGTCGATCAGGAGAAAGGCGAAGGTGATGATGGCGATTATCGCGGAGATTCCGGCCAGCATCCGCCATTCCGGAATCCTGACGATGGGTTCGGTGAAGGGGAATTTGGGCTGGCGGTTGACGTCGTACACGCCCCAGTATGCGCCCACCGCGCCTTCGCTGCCCTGTTTCCAGGGTTGGTCAAAGGCCTCCATGATATAGTAGGTGTATTTTTCCTGTTCGGCCTTGGCCAGAAAGCGGCGGAGAAAGATGGCTTCGTTGGCCGGGGAGGCCACGGCCAACTGGCGGGTTCTCCCGTTGCTGGGCCAGCCCACCTCGCCGATGATCACCTGCTTGTCCGGGAACTTTTGCTTGAGCATGTTCATGTGCGTGACGATGTAGTCAATGGACTGGGCCATTTCCACCCCTTCCCAGTAGGGCAGCATGTGGGTGGCGACGTAGTCCACGTGTTCGCCGAGTTCCGGATACTTCATCCAGATGTGCCACGGTTCGGCCGTGCTCACCGGAACCACGACTGATTCCCGCATCCGGTCGAGATAGATGATGAGCTGCTCCGGGGTCAGGTCGCCCCGGAGCAGCGCCTCGTTGCCGACGATGATTCGGATCACGTTTTTTGGGTTTTCATGGGCAACCCTGATGGCGGTTTCGATTTCCGTCTCGTTTCTTTCGAGATCGGCGCTCAACCAGACACCGAGGGCCACATTGAGCCCGTATTTGCGGGCCAGCCGGGGAATCTCCGCCAGGGTGCCTTCCTGGGTGTAGGTTCTCACCGCATGGGTTTTGTTGGCCAGCAGGGCCAAGTCCGCGTCGATTTCCTCCTCAGAGGGCAGGACATGGTCAATGGCGCTCTGCCACTCGCGAAAGGGGGAAAAGGAGAAACCTTGAATCTTGTCGGGCCAGCGGGGCTCCTGTTCCGGCTTGTTGACAAAGGCCCAGATGCTGCTGGAAATAACCGCGATTGCGATGGCAATGAGGATGTTTGCCCTGGTCATATGGCTCTCTTGTTGTGGAAACGTTGCTGTCGCCGCGGGGGGGGCAAGCCGGGAAAAAACCGCGGCAAAGCCGGGCTGCTCGGGTCCCCGGCGCTTTGTCTGCTCTGTGGGATGATGTGCAGGGCCAAACCCTTTTTCCGCATGCGCGCATGGGGGGAAAGTGCTGGAATTTACACCATGAACCGTACCAGTATATACGTCTCCAGGATGCTGCTTGTCAATCCTGTTCATGGGCGGGATTATTTTTTTGTGTCCGGCTCGGGATTTCTCCGGATTTTCAGTAAAAAAGGCAAAAAGCCATTGGGCCGGATTGTTTGGTAACACCTCGTCAATGTGGTATGATGCCATTTCGTCCCTGATTGTGTCCGCCTTGGAGATGCGCCCCATGTCCTTTCAGCTTGAAACCACCTTTACTTCCGCCGGAGACCAGCCAGCGGCCATCGATCTTCTGTGCCGAGGGCTTACGGAAGGGCTGCCGCATCAGGTTCTCCTCGGGGTCACCGGTTCGGGCAAGACCTTCACCGTGGCGCAGGTCATCGCCAAAACAGGCCGTCCGGCCCTGGTCATGGCTCCTAACAAGACCCTGGCAGCCCAGCTCTATTCGGAGTTCAAGGAGCTGTTTCCCAATAACGCGGTGGAGTATTTCGTCAGCTATTACGACTACTACCAGCCCGAGGCGTACATCCCCTCGTCGGACACCTATATCGAAAAAGATTCCGCCATCAATGAGGCCATCGACAAGATGCGCCACTCGGCCACCCGGGCGCTCCTTACCCGGCGGGACGTGATCATCGTCGCTTCGGTTTCCTGCATCTACGGCCTGGGCTCCCCGGAGGAGTACCAGAACATGCATCTTTTTCTTAAACAAGGGGAGGAGTACCCCCTGGAGGAGATGCGGCGCAGTCTGGTCCATATGCTTTATGAGCGCAACGATCTCTCCTTCCATCGCGGCACCTTCCGGGTGCGGGGCGATGTGCTGGAAATTTTCCCGGCCTACGAGGAGGATCGCGCCGTGCGGGTGGAGTTTTTCGGCGACACCATCGAGGCGGTGAGCATCATCGATCCCCTGCGCGGCAAGGTGCTGGAGCGGTTCGGGGAACTCACCGTTTTTCCGGGCAGCCATTTTGTCACCTCCAAGGATCGGTTGCAGCGGGCCACGGCCACCATCAAGGAGGAGCTGCGGGAGCGACTGGAGTTTTTTTATAAAAACAACCGGCTGGTCGAGGCCCAGCGCCTTGAGCAGCGCACCATGTTCGACCTGGAGATGCTCCAGGAGCTGGGCTACTGCCACGGGATCGAGAATTACAGCCGCCATTTCACCGGCCTGAAGCCCGGGGAGCCGCCGCCCACCCTGCTGGACTATTTTCCCCCTGATTTTGTCCTCTTTGCCGACGAGTCCCATGTGACCATCCCCCAGGTGCGGGGCATGTACCGGGGGGACCGTTCCCGCAAGGAAACCCTTACCGAATTCGGCTTCCGGCTGCCTTCGGCCCTTGACAACCGGCCCCTGATGTTTGACGAGTTCGCTGCCCGGATACCCCAGGCAGTGTATGTTTCCGCGACCCCCGGGGATTTCGAGCTGCAAAAGGCCGCCGGCAGGGTGGTGGAGCAGTTGATCCGGCCCACCGGGCTTTTGGACCCCCGGATATTGGTCCGGCCGGCAACCAACCAGGTGGACGATCTGCTGGAAGAGGTGCGGCTGCGGGAGGAGCGCGGGGAACGGGTGCTGGTCACCACCCTGACCAAGCGAATGGCCGAGGATCTCACCGAGTATTACGAAAAACTCGGGGTGCGGGTGCGCTACCTGCACTCGGACATCAAAACCATGGAGCGCATGGAATTGATCCGCGATCTGCGCTTGGGCGAGTATCAAGTGCTGGTGGGCATCAATCTTCTCCGCGAGGGGCTGGATATCCCCGAGGTCTCATTGGTGGCGGTTTTGGATGCCGACAAGGAGGGATTCCTGCGCAGCGCTCGTTCGCTGATTCAAACCTGCGGCCGGGCGGCCCGGAATGTGAAAGGCATGGTAATCCTTTACGGGGACCGGGTCACCGACTCCATGCGGCAGACCATGGACGAGACCGAGAGGCGGCGGGCCATTCAGGCGGAATACAATGCCGCCCACGGTATTACTCCGGAGAGCGTGCAGTCGCGGATCAAGGATCTCATGGAGACAGTGTATGAACAGGATTATGTGACCGTTCCGGTGGCAACCGGCGAGGCAGGGCAGCAGTATGCAACCCTGGCGGAGCTGCGCCGGGAGATGAAGGCGCTGGAAAAGGAGATGCTTGCCGCGGCCAAGGAGCTTGCCTTTGAGGATGCGGCTGCCCTGCGCGATCAGCTCAAGAAATTAAAGGAAATGGAACTTGCATGGCTGTGAAAAGCGGTTTTTTGCATAATGTGTTGCTGGTCGTTGCGCCATGGCTCTATGCCGGTCTGAGCCGTTTGTTGTTCGCCACTTGCAGGGTGCGGGTGCATGGGGGTGAGAACCTGGCGCAATGTGAGGCGCAAGCAAAACCCTTTGTCGGGGTGTTCTGGCATTACAGCGTATTTACCGCGGTTGAGCTCATCCGTGGACGGGGCAGGGGGTGGGGCGCCATGGTCAGCGCCAGCGAGGATGGTGAATTTGTCGCCCGGATTCTTGCCCGCCAGGGGGTCGTTGCGGTGCGCGGTTCCCGCAACCGGGGGGGACTTTCCGCGCTCAAAGGGCTGATCGCTTTACTGCGCCAGGGCTATAATGCGGCCATCGTTGGTGACGGCTCCCAGGGTCCGGCCAGGGTAATGCAGGCCGGCGCCATCCTGCTTGCCGGCAAAAGCGGTGCGCCCGTCCTGCCCATGGCGGTGGCGGCTGACCGGTATTGGGCCTTTCGCAGTTGGGATCGCACCCTGCTGCCCAAGCCTTTCGCCCGGCTCGACTTCTGGTATGGCGAGCCTCTGATGGTTCCGGAAAAATCAGGGGCGGAGGAGATCGAGCTGGGTCGCCTGGAGATGGAGCAGCGGCTCAATGTCCTGTATGCCCAGGCATGGGGTAAATTTGGCAAAAACAGCCATGCAGGGTAAAAAAAGAAGGGGTGCGGGACCTGTGTCCCCACCCCTTCTTTTTGTAGCCAAAGCCCCAATGGGGCTGGTCTTGCTTTAGGCCAACTGGCTCATGATGGTCTCGGTTACTGCCTTGATGGAGGTAGAGCCATCAACGGAGATAACCTTGGCGCCGCCGGCTTTCTTGAAGTAATTGACCGCGGCCATGGTGCCGGTCTTCTCGTCGTAGTAGATGTCGTGACGCTTGCTGATCGCGTCTTCGTCCTGATCGTCGGCGCGGGCGCTCAAGTCGCCGCCGCATACCCGGCAGACCAGCTTGCCGTCTTTTTCCACGGGCTTGATGGCCTCAAAGGCGATGTGGTTGGGGTGGTTGTTGTCATTGGCGCAGAGGCGGCGGCCCATGATCCGGTCTTTGGCGATCTGGCGGTCCAGCACGATCTCCACCACATAGCTCAGCGGCATGTCCGCCTCTTGCAGGGCCTTGTCCAGCGCTTCGGCCTGGGCCAGGGAGCGGGGAAAGCCGTCGAGAAGCCAGCCCTTGGCCTTGGATTTCTTCAGGGTCTCAAGGACCATGGGGATGGTGATCTCGTCGGGAACCAGATCGCCGCGTTCGATGAACGCCTTGGCCTTCATGCCCAGTTCGGTGCCGCCCTTGATGTGCTCGCGGAAGATGGCGCCGGATTCAATATGGTCAATATTGTACTTGTCCTTGACAATGGCGCCCTGGGTGCCCTTGCCGCTTCCATTTGGCCCGAAAGCCAGGATGTTTACCGCCATGACGATTCTCCTTTATCAATACAGTGTTATGTTGGCGGGAACGCCTGATGCCCCCCGCTCCATGGACATGAATGAGTACTCACTCAAGAAAGAAATAGGTGATGACTATATACCAAAAAAAACATTGAAGCCAGAAAAAATATTTTTTTGCGGGAAAGGCGAAGGAAACGGGAGCGGCGGGATTATCGCCGCTTTCCCGAGGCTGGCGCGGGCCAATATTCGGCGCGAATGGGCAAAGGCGTTGCTGGAAAAAAGAGCTACGGCAAGCGGATCAACTGGCGTTATGCAATGCGCAGAATTCTTTGATCAGGAGTTTCCGGGCGGAGAGCTCCAGCTTGAAGTAGAAAGGGCTTTGCATGAGGATTCGTATGGCGTTTTGAGGGGTCATGGCATTCACCTTCCGTGGGAATGTTTTTTGAGGCATCCGCTTTCCCTTGTGATTAGCTCATCGGAGAATGTGTGCGCAAACTTGATTGAGAAAAAAGGTGGGACGTTCTGCGGAGGGGGAAAGGCGACTTTTTCAGGATATTGTTTCTTACTCGTTGATACCATTGAAAAAATGCAGCATACTGTGGGTGCAATAAGTACGGTGTCCGGGCAGAGCTGGCCGTCGGCGGCATTGCTGCAGCGGCCTCTAAGTCGTAAACCGCCAAGGCCGTACAATCTTCGAGGGGTGCATGCAAAAAATATTTTTTGCCGTTTTCATGTTGGTCGTGATCCTGTGCATCGGCACCTCCGGTTACATGCTGATCGAACACGCTTCTTTTCTCGACAGTCTGTATATGTCGGTGATCACCATCACCACTGTGGGCTATGGGGAGATTATCCCTTTAAGTCCGGCGGGAAGGGTCTTTACCATCTGTCTCATCCTGGCCGGGGTAGGCTTTGTCCTCTATCTGGTGGGCGAGGTCACGGAATCCATGGTTGAAGGCGGATTGCGGAAAATCATGGGGAGGAACAACATGGAAAAGCGGGTGGCGGTCTTGAAGGATCATTATATTGTCTGCGGTTTCGGCCGGATCGGCAAGGTGATCTGCAAGAATTTCAAAGAAAGCAACCTCCCCTTCGTCATCGTGGAAAGCGACCCCCAGGAGGTGCAGAAGATCGACGAACTCGGCTATCTGGCTCTGCCCGGCAACGCCTCCAGCGACGAGATGCTGCTCAAGGCTGGGATCAAACAGGCCAGGGGACTGATCGCCGTAGTCTCTTCCGATGCGGAAAACGTTTACATCATTCTTTCTGCCCGGGGACTCAATGCCAAGCTGTTCATCATGGCCCGTTCCAGCGGAGCGGAAGGTTCGGAAACCAAGCTGTTGCGGGCTGGGGCCGACAAGGTGATCTCCCCTTATTTCATCGGGGCCTGCCGCATGGCCCAACTGGTGGTGCGGCCAACGGTGGTGGATTTTCTCGATCTCACCGTGCATGGCGGGGAGCTGGGCCTGCGCCTGGAAGAGTTGCGTGTTTCCGAGCATTCTCCCCTTGCCGGCAAGAGGCTGATGGATTCCGGGCTTCGCAAGGAATATGACCTCATTGTCGTCGCCATCAAGAGGGAGCAGGGGGAGATGCAGTTCAATCCCAAACCGCAGACATTCATCCTCCCGGGAGACATTCTGGTGGTGCTTGGCGAGCATGAGCATATCGCGGCGCTTGAAAAGCAACTGTGATCCGCCGCGATTGTGATATATTGTACCCATTGGGGAGATAACGGCCTGGTTTGAAGATTTTTTTCCACTGGCCGACAGGATAAGGGAAAGGGGACTTTAGCCCGTTTTTTCATTCTTCCGTAGGCGGCAGGCGCAATGGCAAGTGAGAAACTATTCAAAGGCGGAGTAGAGATCCAGAATGGCGCGTTTATTCTGAGGGTCACCAAGGATCGTCTTCAGGCCGTTGTCACTATGAAAGACGCCAAGGCCGGAGTGCAGCTCGACAACAATCTGCTTCAGAAGGAGCTTGCCGAGAACGGGATTGTCGGCGGTTTGCTTCCGGCCCCCGAGCCAACGGGAGGAGGATCGTTTGTCGTGGCCAAGGGGGTTCCGCCGGCCATGGGCGAAAACGCCAGGGTGAAAATGCATGTCAAACCGGCCATCCCCGGTCCGCAGCGAACGGATCCGGATAAGGATCAGGTGGATTTCCGCGAGCTCGGAACGATCGTCAATGTCGCCAAGGACAGGCTGCTGCTGGAGAAAATCGCCCCCACCCAGGGCAAGGCGGGCCAGGATGTTTTTGGAATAGGCATCCCGGCCAAGCCGGGAAAAGACAGCAAGCTTAAATATGGCAAAGGGGTTACCCTCTCGCCCGACGAGATGAAGATTTTTGCCGCGCTTGACGGCAAGTTTGTCATGGACGATGGCAGGCCCACGGTTTTCGGAGAACATTCCATTACCGGCGATGTGGATATGAAGGTGGGAAACATCGTCTTCGGCGGCTCCAAACTGACCATCAGCGGCGAGGTTCTTCCCGGCTTCAGCGTCAAATGCCGGGGGGATATCTGGATCGGCCAGGGGGTTAATAACTCTTCCGTCATGGCCGGCGGCGCCCTGACCGTTATCGGCGGCGTTGTCGGCGAGGAAGCGAAACTGCGGGCCAAGGGCGATATCACCGTTGATTTCGTGGAGAATGGCCCGAAGCTTGAAACGGCGAGTTATCTTCGGGTCAATGACGTGCTGTTGCAGGCGCATGCCAGTGTCGGCAAGGATGTGATCGCCACCCAGGGGAACGGCACGATCATCGGCGGCAAGATTATTGCCGCCGGTTCCGTGCACGTCAAGGAGTTGGGGTGTGAAGCCGAGGTGGTCACCGAGGTTTGCGTCGGGCTCGTTCCTTCCTTGCAGATGAAGAAACAGAAAATCGACGAGGAGCTCGGCCTGTGGTCGGACCGTTTGAATGAGGTCATCAAGAACATCAGCGCCCTGGAGAAGATCAAGAAGGAGCTGGCGGCGAAATTCCCCGCGGAGAAAAGCACCCTGCTGGCCAAGTGCAAATCCTTCATGCCCAAGGCCATGGACAAGGTCAATCTTTTGACCGAAGAAAACCAGGCCCTCGAGCTGGAGCTTGAGCAGATGGTGAACGAGGTGGTCTATGTCTATGGACGCCTCTTCCCCGGAGTGGTGGTGAAGATAGGCTCCCTGGTTCGGACCATCACCCTTGAGGAAGAACAGTCGGTGGTGTATTTCGACCCAACGAGCCACCAGATCCTGGTGCGCAAGATGAGCCGCGACGAACGCGACGCCATGCCTGCCTGATCTCTTCTTGCCTTGCCTTGTCCATGTTCAATGTGCGGTGTTGATTGCCTGGCCGCGGGAGGTGAAGGAAATTCCCTGCTGCGATTCCGCGCCGATCATGACGGTCTCCACGAGCACCGGGTTGACGCCTTTTTCCGCACTCCACTCCACCACGAAGTTGGCGCCCGAACCGCCGCTCTTGTCTTTCTGCGGAACAATATACCGGATCGATTCCCAAGGGCCGAGGGAGACGGGTTGCTCCAGGTATTTACGGATGCGTTTTCCCTTGGTGTCGTAATAGTCCGCGGCAGTTATGGTGACGGGATTCTTGGCGTCTATATTTCTGATGCTCAGGGTAATGGTCAGCAAAAAAGGCCGCTCTCTGTTGCCGACATAGATATGGGAATAGGCGGGCACATACACGGTTTGTCCCTTCGAGAGCTCCATGGCTCCGTAGGCATGACCTTCCGCGGGCGGGAGAAGCAGGAGCGCAAACAGAAGCATGGCGGGCAGGGAGCGAATCGTTTTCATAGGAGTTTCTCCATGACGGTATCCGGCGGCAGCCCTTTGTCGTAGGGTTCCGCCATTTTTTTGAATGCAAGCTGTTCCTGCTTGTTCCCCACCACCGCGATCAGGTCTCCCTCTGCAAAACAATACTCCGCTTTCGGGTTGGAGTGAAATTCTTTTTCGTGCATCACCCCAACCAGCGAAGCGCCCGTCTTGGTGCGGACCGCAGCGTCCTTGATGCTTGCCCCGATCAGGGGACTTTTCGGGCCGATCTCCGCCCAAGAGATTTCCAGCAGGTTCTTGATCGTGTTCAGCCTGGTGAGGAGCTGATAATTCTGCTGGGAATACATGGGCGCATACATCTGTTGCCGGATTTCGTCGGTATATTGCTGGATGACCGGTACGGGTATCTCCAGATGCAGCAGCGCCTGCCTGGCGATCTCAAGTCCCGCTTCCATCTCGGGGAGCACAACCATATAGACCCCATTTTCATAAAGCTTGCGTGTCTGCGCCACCCCTTCGGCCCTGGCGACGATATGCAGGTCCGGGTTCAACCGGTGTGCCTGCCGGACGATGGCCTGGCTGACCACCACCGAGGGAGTGGTGATCAGGAGCAGCTTGGCGGAGACCACATGCGATGCCTCGATTGCCGTGGGCTGGCTCATGTCGCCGAATATCACCGGAAAATTGGCCCCCTTGCATTCCAGCATCCGTTGATGGTTCAATTCGACAAGGACACAGGGGACGGAGAGTTCGGTCAGTATCCGGGCGATATGCTGCCCGACCCTGCCGCCGCCGGCGATGACCACATGGTCCGTGAGCCCATGGCTGGGGAGATTTTCCGTCTGCAGCGGCTCCGGACGGGAAAACCGCATTTTCAAGGCGTACAGGGGAGTTGTCAGGGCCGAGGCAAGGGGGGTTGCCACCATGCTGAGCACCGACACGGCCAGAACCAGAGAGTAGAGGTTCTGATCAATGGTCTGTGTTTCAATGCCGACCCTGGCCAGGACAAAGGAGAACTCGCCCACCTGAAAGAGTCCGAATCCCACGGCCAGGGGAACGATGTTGCCGTAGCCGAAGAGCCTAGCCAGGAAGAAGAAGATCGCTCCCTTGGCAAGCCCTATCGCCAGGAGGAGAAGAAGGATCCGGTCCCAGTGAGCAAAGAGGAAGGCCGGGTCAAGGAGCATGCCCACCGAGGTGAAAAACAGCAACCCGAAGATGTCCCGCAGCGGGATGATGTCGCTCAATGCCTGGTGGCCGTAGTCGGATTCGCTGAGCACCATGCCGGCGACAAAGGCCCCGAAGGCGAAGGAGAGGCCGAAGAGATGGGTGGCGTAGCCGATGCCCAGGCCGATTGCCGTGGTGGAGAGGATGAAGAGTTCCCTGGAGTTCCACTGGGCAACCGTGGCCAGCAGCCAGGGGAGGATCTTCGTGCCCAGATAGAGCATCACCACGAGGAAAATGATCGACTTGCCCACCGCCACGGCAAGCAGGGGCAGTCCTGCCTCGGGATTGCCCAATTGCGGCAGGATGATCATCATGGGGATCACGGCCAGATCCTGAACGATGAGGATGCCGATCATCACCCGGCTGGAAAGGGTGCCCATGAGCCCTTTGCCGGTAAGGGTCTTGAGGGTGACCATGGTGCTGGACAGGGAGATCAGGGCGCCGAACCAGAGGGCCTGAACCGGGGGATAGCCGAAATACCTGGCAAGGGCGAAGCCGAAGGCGAGACTGAGCAGGATCTGGATCGGGGTGCCGATCAGGGCGATGTTGCGGACGGGTTTGAGTTCGCTTAAGGAAAATTCCAGGCCGAGCGCAAAGAGCAGCAGGGCCACGCCGATCTCGGCCAGCAGCTCGATTTCGTGGATGTCGCCGACGGTGATCCCCCCGGTATACGGTCCCACCACCACCCCGGCGAGGATGTATCCCAGGATCAGCGGCTGCTTGAGCCGCTGGGCAATGAGCGCCCCGATCAGGGCGGCAACCACTATGATGACGATATCGGCGGCGATTCCCATGCGGATTTCCTATATTTTCAACTATCTCGCCGGCAGCAGGGCCAGCATCTCCCGCACCGCCTGATCGAGGCCGACGAAGATTGCCCGCGCCATGATCGCATGGCCGATGCTCAACTCCTCGATGGTTCCCAGGGCTGCCACCCGCCGGGTATTGAGATAATTGAGGCCGTGTCCGGCATTGACCCGCAGCCCCTGTTCATAGGCCTCTTCCGCTGCCGTGGCGATGAGGCTGAATTCTCGGTCCCGTAATTTATCCGTGGCAGCATCGCAGTAGCGGCCGGTGTGGATTTCGACAAAGGTCGCCCCCACCTCGTGGGCCGCGCTGATCTGTTTGGTGTCCGGGTCGATGAACAGGCTCACCGGAATGCCGGCCTTGCGCATCCGTCCGATGACCTCCTGCAGTTTCTTCTTCTGGCCGGCAACGTTGAGCCCGCCTTCGGTGGTCAACTCCCTGCGTTTTTCCGGAACCAGGGTGATCATGTCCGGCTTGATCTCCAGGGCGATGTCAATGATTTCCTCAGTGGCGCCCATTTCCAGGTTGAGCTTGGTTTTTACCGTCTGCCGGAGAAGCCGCACGTCGCGGTCCTGGATGTGCCTGCGGTCTTCGCGGAGATGGACGACAATGCCCTGGGCTCCGGCCAGTTCGCAGATACCCGCGGCCAGAACCGGGTCCGGTTCGCTGATGCCCCGGGCCTGACGCAGGGTGGCGACATGATCGACATTGATGGCAAGAGTGACCACTTTTCCTCTCCTTTCTTCGATGAGCAGTTGGTGTAAAAGCTGTTTTTCCCTGTCCGCCATGCTTCTTTCTTCGGCGCGGGAGCGTTCGTGGTCAAAGCCCAGCAGGTGCAGCAGGCCGTGGATCAGGAGGATCGTCACCCGCTGGTGCAGGGTAACGCCATCGGCCATGGCTTCTCGGGTTGCGGTGTCCAGGGAGATGATCACATCGCCCAGCAGGTCCGCAACCGGCTGTACGCCTTCGCCCTCCTGCATGGCAAAGGCCAGGACGTTGGTCGGCCCTTTTTTGTTCCGGTACTGCTCGTTGAGCTGCGCCATCGCGGGGTCGTCAATCAGCAGAATGCTCAATTCGTTTTCAGCGCAGCCGCACAGGCGCATGAGCCGTTCGGCCCGCTGTCGGAGCTGATGCAGGCTGATGTTTGGGGGCGAGGCCGTCTGGATGGTGATGAGCACGGGCATGAGGGCTTTAGTGTTTCCTGTGTGTTGTTCGGCGGGGCGGCGGCAGGGTTTCCTTTGCGGCGTAAGCGCGGATGATCTCCTGCACCAGCCGGTGGCGGACCACGTCCACCTCGGAGAATTGGTTGAAGGCGATCCCCTTGATATCCTTTAAAATCCTGGCGGCCTCGATGAGCCCGGACTGCCTGCGGTCTGGCAGGTCGATCTGGGTGATGTCTCCGGTGATCACCGCCTGGGAGTTGAAGCCTAGCCGGGTCAGGAACATTTTCATCTGCTCATGCGTGGTGTTCTGTGCCTCGTCCAAGATAACAAAGGCGTTGCTGAGCGTCCGGCCGCGCATGAAGGCCAGGGGCGCGATCTCGATGGATCCTTCTTCGATGAGATCCGCAACCTTGCCCCTCCCCAGCATGGCGTTTAGGGCATCGTGTAGGGGGCGCAGGTAGGGATTCACTTTTTGAGCCAGGTCACCGGGGAGAAAGCCCAGACGCTCGCCCGCCTCCACCGCGGGGCGGGCCAGGATGATGGAGCGGACCTGCTTCCCGACAAAGGCGGAAACCGCCATGGCCACGGCAAGATAGGTTTTGCCTGTGCCCGCCGGGCCGATGCCGAAGACAATGTCGTTGGTCCGGATATTGTCGATGTAGAGCTTCTGGTTGATGCTCTTGGGCGAGATCACCTTCTGCTCGGCGGTGATGTAGACCTTGTCGAGGAAGATCTCCTTGAGGTTCGCCTTGGGCGAGGCCTGGAGGATCCGCAGGGCATAGGCGACATCCGAGGGATACACCGGATAGCCCGCGCGCACCAGCCCCTGGAGTTTATCTATGGCAGAAACCGTCAGCTCCACCTCGTGTTTCGGCCCGCTGACGGTGAGCTGGCTGCCCCGCGCCTGGATGGTGACACCGGCGCCCTCCTCAAGAACGGCGAGGTTCTTGTTCAGGTCGCCGTAAAGCAGCAGGGCGGTAGTGTTGTCGGCCAGGGCGATGTCGCGTTTGATCAACGGGAGGCTCCGGTCTTGGTGCGTTTGCTCAGCTCCTGGTTGATCATCTGCTGAAGATCCTTGAAGTTGCGCTCTTTCAGGCGGCGGCCATTGACGAAGATGGTCGGGGTGCCTCGAACTCCGACTTGTTGGGCCTCGGCCATGTCGCGTTCAAGGATCTGCCGGTTGACCGCCCCCTTGGCATCCTTGTGGAACCGTTCCAGGTCAAGGCCGATCTTCTTGGCTAGCTCCGTGTATTTCGGCTCGGAAAGGGACTTCTGATTTTCAAACAGCAGGTCATGGTACTCCCAGAATTTGCCTTGGCGATGGGCGGCCAGGGAGGCAAGGGCGGCGGACTGGGCTTGTTTGTGCATGGCCAGGGGAAACTGCTTGAAAACGACCTTGACCTCTTTGGGAAATTTGGCCAGCGCCTCTTCAAACAGGCCGCCCACCGCGCCGCAATAGGGGCATTCAAAATCGCTGAATGCGACAATGACCACCGGGGCGTTTTCCGGCCCGAGAAACGGCGCGCCCTGGATGTTGATGGGCACGGAAAAATCCAGGCTTATGGTCTGGACGGTTTTATGTTTGGCGCTGGACAGATAGATCCGATCGGGGATGTTGGCTGCCTGCAGGCCGGAAGAGGCGATGCGGTCCATGGCCGGGTCAACGGAAATGGTTTCCTCCAGGGCGCCCTTTTCGGAATAGACCAGGAGCCTGCCGCCTTCGACCAGTACAAAGGTCCATTTGCCGTCCAGTGAGGCGGCGATGTCCAGGGGGGCGGCCTGGGTTTTCAGGGAGCTGCTTACCTCCCAGTCAACTCCGGCCTGGCAGGGCGCCGCCACAAGCAGGGCCGCGAAAATTATGGGGAAACAGCCGAAAAATCGTCGTGCGGTCAGGGGCATTGTTGTCTCTCCTTTTTTTTGATGATCATACTATGCGCGGCCGAACCATCCGGCCAGGAATCTCACGGAACGGCAATCCTGTCCGGGGGATACATTATAATGCCCGGAAAAATTACGCAAGGATCAGCAGGAGGCAGGGGAAGAAAATTTTAGCCTCAAGGTTGTGTCTGGAGAAGCTCTGCCAGAAGAATGGCCAGATGGAGAACCTCCGGTCGTGCCGGGTCATGGCCCAACCCCTGCCGGATATGGATGAGGCAGCCGGAGCAGGTGGTGGTTATCAGATCGGGCGCCGCTTGTTCCAGTTGGGTGAGCAGGCGGCTTCTTATCGTTGCGGCCAGTTCGGGTTGAGCCAGATGAAACAAACCCCCCTGGCCGCAGCACTGCGGACCGTTGGCAAGTTCGGCCAGGTGCAGTCCGGGGATGGCCGTAAGGATTTTCCTGGGCGGGGCGATAATTTCAGAGGGAAACCTCAGATGGCAGGGGTCATGGTAGACCACGGTGCGGGGCACTGGCGAACCGGTAAAACGGAAATCAGGCTCTGCCTCCATGGCTTGCGCCACAAAGGTTGAGAACTCAAGGAGACGGCCGGCAAAGGCCTGTGCCTGTGCCAGCCATTCGGGGTCATCCGCAAAAAGTTCTGGATAGCGGCGCAACTGGCTGTAGCAGGAAGCGCAGGATGTCAGGATGGGCAAGGTGTTTCCGGCAAAGGCGCTGATGTTTTTCCTGGCAAGACGCATGGCTGCGGCGGTGTCGCCGCTGTTTTCCGCGGCAAGCCCGCAGCAGCATTGCCGCGGTGGCATGAGGAGGGGGGCGCCGGTGAAGCGTGCGGCTACTCGTTCTGTTGCCTCAATAATTTCCCGGTGCAGATGGGTGGCGTAGCAGCCCGGGAAAAAGGCCAGGGCCGGGGATGATGATTCCCCCCCCGGAGGTTCATGGCGAACAGGGGAAAGGGAAGCGCTCTCCGTTGGCAGGCCGAGGCGCAGCCGCAGGCCGCTGTCGGCGGGCAATCGCTCCAGCAGGGGGCGGCCGAGACCGGCGATTGTCGCCAACAGGGCCGGATTGCCCAGAGCCTTTCGGGTGATGGCCCTGAGCACGGCCTGGCACCCAGCGGTTTTCTCCAGCCGTTTCCGGGCGGCGATAAAACGGGTGGGCGGATCAAGCCCCCGGGAACATACGGCCCGGCAGGCGCCGCAGAGCAGGCATTGCGAAAGAATCTCCGCATAGGCGGCCGAGGCCTGGGCCGGATCAAGCCGAGTCAAAAGATGCAGCCTGCCTCGGGCCGAGAGCGATTCCCGGCCCGAGGCCTGAAATGCCGGGCAGACCACGGTGCAGGCCCCACATTTTGCGCAGTGGCTGGAGTCTATCTCTGCCACAAGAGATAGGCCTTGATGAACGGATCGAGGTTGCCGTCCAGCGTGCTGTCCACGTTGCCCACCTCAAAATTGGTGCGGTGGTCCTTGATCAGCCGATAGGGCTGCATCACATAGGAGCGGATCTGGCTGCCCCAGGCGATCTCCTTTTTCTCGCCGGCGATATCCTGGTGCTGCTCCTTCTGCGCCTCGCGTTCCTTCTCGTACAGCCGGGCCTTGAGCATTTTCATGGCCGTTTCCCGGTTGCGGTGCTGGCTGCGTTCGTTCTGGCACTGGACCACGATGCCCGTGGGCAGATGGGTGATGCGGATGGCCGAGCTGGTCTTGTTGACGTGCTGGCCGCCGGCGCCGCTGGCCCGGTAGGTGTCGATGCGCAGATCCTTGTCGTTGATGTCCACCTGGATGTTATCGTCCAGCTCCGGAAAGACGAATACCGAGGCAAAGGAGGTATGCCTACGGCCGCTGGCGTCAAAGGGGGAGATGCGCACCAGCCGGTGGATGCCCATTTCCGAGCGCAGCAACCCATAGGCATTGTGCCCGGTGACCATGATGGTCGCGCTCTTGACCCCGGCCTCGTCGCCGGGTTGCAGGTCGAGCATCTCGGTGGGGAATTTCTTGGCTTCGCACCAGCGCAGATACATGCGCAGGAGGATGCTCACCCAGTCCTGGGCCTCGGTGCCGCCCGCGCCTGCGTGGATGGTAATCATGGCGTTGCTGGCGTCGTGCTCGCCGGTGAACATGCACTCAAGCTCAACGGTTCCCACCCTTTCAAGCAGCGCGTCCAGCGACTGATCAACCTCGTTGATGGTCGTCTCGTCGCCTTCGCTCATGCCCATTTCGAGCAGGAGTTCCGCCTCTTCCAGCTCTGCCTGGCAACTGTCCCATTCGTCAACAACATTCTGGATCGCGCCCTGCTCCCGCTGCACCTTTTGGGCGTTTTCCTGGTTATCCCAAAAGGCCGGGGCCAGGGTGAGTTGCTCCAGTTCCTGCAACCGTTCTCGCTTGTGATCTACCTCAAAGATGCTCCTTCAGGGAGATGAGTCGCCCCTTGAGATCTTGGATTTTTTGTTTGAGTTCCGCAGACATGGTGTGTTCTCCTGAAAATAAAAGGTTAAGGGGTAAAGGCAAAAGGCAAAAGGCTAAAGGTTGAAAAATCATACCTTGCTCCTTTTACCTTTAGCCTTGCGCCTGTTTACTCCTGCACCCGCCAGGGTCAGGAGTAAACAAAACCACGGGAAAAGATACCCCCAGCGGACATAGCAGGTCAAGCCATTGACCAGGGGTACCGGCTGACTGCGGGCGTACTCGGTAAAAAGGGGGGAGGCTTCCCGCATCCGGCCCATGGGGTCGATGAAGGCGCTGATTCCGGTGTTGGCCGCGCGCACCAGGGTTTTTCTGGTCTCCACCGCCCGGAACACCCCCATGGCCAGATGCTGCATCGGGGCGCTCGACCTGCCGAACCAGGCATCGTTGGTGAGGGTGACCAGCAGGTTTGCCCCGGCCAGTGCCTGTTTCCGGGAAATATCCGGGAAGATGCTTTCAAAGCAGATCAATATTCCGATCCTGCTGTTCTGGCACGAGAGCGGCGCGTTGCTCCGGCCGGGCGTGAACTCGCCCAGGGTTTCCACCAGCGGCGAGGCAAAACGCAGGATCCGGCGGAAGGGAATATATTCGCCGAAGGGCACCAGATGCTGCTTGTCGTAGCGGTCAGCGACCTGACCGTCCGGAGAGAGCAGGAAGGCGCTGTTGGCATAGCTGAGCCGCCCTGCAGCCGAGGTCTTTTCCCGGTGGGGCGCGCCGGTGAGCAGATATGTCTGGTGGGGCCGGGTCAGTTCGCTGTGCAGTCTGAAAAAAAGCGGGTGCTCGTAGGGGTAAAACGGCAGGGCGGTTTCCGGCCAGACAATGAGCTGCGGTTGTCCGGTGGTGAAAAAATCCCGACTCAGCCGGAGGTAGGTGTCAATGGTTTCCCGTTGAAAGGCGGGCTGCCATTTTTGATCCTGGGGAATATTGCCCTGGGCCACCGCCACTTCCATCTGTTCCGCCCGGGCAATGGTTGCGGGCAGGGTTTGCAGCCGCCAGAAGCTATAGCCCGAAGCGAGCAGCAGCAGGGCCGATGCCGCAATGGTAATTGCAGCGGGGTTCGTCCGCTTGCCGCGGACGAGGGAGGCGGCGAGGGTGAAGATCAGGGCGTTCGCCAGCACCAGGAGGAAGGTGAGGCCATGGTGGCCTGCCAGGTCGGCAATCTGGATGAACTGGGGCAGATTGTATTGGGTGTAGGCCAGATCCATCCAGGGAAAGCCGGTGAGCAATATGCCCCGGATCAGATCCAGCGCCACCCAGCATGCCGGGGCGAAAACGAGCAGGGGAAGGCGCGGCCCTGTTTTGGCGCAGAGAAAGGCGAAGAGCGCCAGGTAGCAGCTCATGTACAGGGCCAGAAACACCAGGGCCAGCACCGCGATGGGCAGGGATACCTGGCCGTAGGTGGCCAGGACAATGACGATCCAGTACAAAAGGGGCAGGTAATAGGCCAGGCCGCAGATGAGGCCGAGCAGCGCGGCCCGGCGTGGGGGCTGGTTGTCGAGGCTCCAGAAAAGAGGGACCAGCGCCAGCCAGGCAAGCTGCGGCAGGGCAAGGGTTCCCGGAGAGGCGAAAAATAACAGGGCGCTGGACAGCAATGCCAGCAGGGCACTCCTGCCGAAAGGGATGTGGCTATCGGAGCACGGGAACAAGGAAACCATCAGTCGAGCTTGGTCTGGATTTTTACGGTGTGGATGCGCCGCCGGTCGGCGGAGACCACCTCAAAGACCAGGGAGTTGATCAGCATGGTGGCGCCCACCGGCGGCACCCGGTCCAGTTGGTGGATGATCAGGCCGCCCACTGATTCGTAGGGGCCTTCCGGCAGGGTAATGCCGAAGAAATCCTCCACCTCCTCAAGATTGACCTTGGCGTCGGTGAGGAGCATGTGTTCGTTCACCACCTTCCACCGTTTTTCCGCCTTGTCGTATTCGTCGCGAATCTCGCCGACGATCTCTTCCAGCACGTCTTCCAGGGTCACCAGCCCGCGCACGCTGCCGAATTCGTCGGTGACCACGGCCATATGGCCTTTCTGGCTCTGGAAATCCTTGAGCAGGTTGACGATCTTGCGGGTGTCGAGCACGAAAAAAGCCGGTTTGACCAGCTCCGAGGCCGCGGGCATGGTGGAGGCGTTGAGGCAGAAGGGCAGCAGATCCTTGGCGTGGAGGATGCCGATGATATTGTCCGGGGAATCCTGGTAGATGGGGATTCTGGTGTATCCCTCATCGGTGATCAACTGGATAAGCTCCGCGGCCGACACCTGCGCCTCGGCGCTGATCATGTCGCTTCGCGGGGTCATGATCTCGCGGACCAGGGTGTCCCTGAATTCGAGGATGGAGCTGATCATCTCCCCTTCCTCGCGGGTGATCAACCCCTGTTCTTCTCCGTCATCGAGGAGTTCCTGTATTTCCTGCTCAATATCTTCGGTGGTGTCTGGGGCGCGGTTGATGCCAAAAAAATTAAGAATGCGCTTGAAGGGGGAGTCGCCGGTGTCCGGGGCGGATGTGTCCATGTGGGGGTAAGAATCCTCTGGGGTAAGACGACGGAGCAGGCGCACCGTCAACGGTGAGGCCGGCGCTGTCGTCCGGTGGAAAAAAGTTTATACAATCGGCGGCAACACGCTCTGGCTAAAGGAAATAGCCGGGGGTGTCAAGAAAAAAAATTGACGTTTATCTTTAAAATCGGTATAAGGGCCACACTTTGACCATGGAATGCATGCTTTCCAGGCGAGGAATTCAAAAACAGATACATTATACCATAGATCACCATGCTGTTTCAACAGATTGCGCTTCAGCGAATGGAGGGCTTTTGCTCCGAGGGGAGAATTGAGGCAGTCGCAGCAAGCCCAACAGCCTTGCCGGTGCCTTTCCTTGTTATGAGATCATCTGAATTCATCTTTTCATTTGCCCTGAAAATTAGTAAGAATTAGAAAACGGAAACGGCGGAGTGATCGTTCTCTTTTTCCTTATTTGTATATGGGGAGATGGTGAGCGGTGCAGCCTGCCCCCGCAACCGATATCGAGGGTTCGCTTGAAAGACAAGGTTTTGATTGCAAATCGGGGCGAGATTGCCCTGCGGATCATGGAAGCCTGTAAAGACCTGGGCCTGGATTATACCGTGATCTACACCGGGGCGGATGAGGAATCCGAACATGTCCGCCGCTGCCTGGACAGCCAGAGCAATGTCCGCCGGGCCTGGCGGGTATCGGCCTATACCGATCCCAACGATATTCTTTCCGTGGCGGATCACACCAATTGCACCGCCATCCATCCCGGCTACGGCTTTTTCTCCGAGGATTTCCGTTTTGCCCGGCGGGTAACCATCCGCAACCGGCCCCTGACCTTCATCGGCCCGAAATGGGAAGTGGTCAAGGATCTTGGCGACAAGATCAATACCAAGCGGGTTGCCAACCGCCTTGGTATCCCGACCATCCCCGGCACCGACGGTCCCATCTATAATGAGATGGAGGCCGAGGACATCGCCCTGCATCTCCTCGAAATCCAGGACGGCCAGAAGATCAAGAACCCCTCCATTCTGGTCAAGGCCGCTGCGGGCGGCGGCGGCATGGGCATCGAAGAGGTCTACCAGATCGAGCATTTCCGGCGCATCTACCGCCAGGTTCAGAATTATGCCAAACGGCAGTTCGGCGACGGCGGGGTGCTCATCGAGCAGCGAATCCGCGACTTCAACCATCTTGAGGTGCAGTTGGTCTGCAGCCGGCACGGCGAGCGGGTGCATTTCGGCACCCGGAACTGCACCATCCAGAGCACCGGCCGCCAGAAGCGGCTTGAGGCCGCGCCCGGATTCGACAACTCCTGTTTTGCCTACGATTTTAACGGCCAGGAGGTGCTGGACAAGGTGGTTGAGTATTCGCTCAAGCTTGCCGCCCACGTGCGATATGACAACGTCGGCACCTGGGAGTGGATTGTCACCCGGGACGGCCAGCCCTATCTCCTTGAGGTCAACACCCGTATCCAGGTGGAAAACGATGTCTCCGCCCGGGTCAGTTACATAAACAACAAGCATCCCAACCTCATCCGCGAGCAGATCCGGCTGGCGCTGGGCGACAAGATGGGATACAGCCAGAAAGATATCGCCTCCCGGGGCGCGAGCATCGAGTTCAGAATCGTTGCGGAAGACACCGCCCGCGGCTTTGCTCCCTGGATCGGAACGATCTCCAAGTTCTCCTACCCAAAATACGATTGGTCCGCGGTTTACAGCCATGTGCCCACCGACCGAACTTACGCGATCCCCAGCGAGTATGACCCCAATCTGGCCCTGGCCTTGGTTTGGGGCGACACCATGGAGGAAGCCAAGGAACGGGGGCGGAAATTTCTGGCTGAGGTGGCCATCGAAGGCAGCAACGCCGCAGGAGGCCAGATCATGACCAACCTCCCTTATCTTCAGGAAAACATAGCCCGACTGCTCACTTTTTGATGAGTTACAGGTGATCACTTTATGGAAGATTTACGAAAGCGGCTGCTCAAGATAGAAGAACGCATCAATTATCTGAGCCAGATCAAGGACGGCGTCGAGTGGGGGAATCTCTCGGGCCTGCGCGAAAAAATCGTCACCCTGCGGGACAAGTTCTACGACTATACCGAGGACCGGTTGTCCGAGGAAATCAGGGCACTGGAGGAATCCATCTCCTTTTTGGAGGTCCGCTGCGAAGAAACCCTGACCTCCATGGACCGGGTGCGCATTGTCCGCAACACCCACCGGTTTTCCCTGAAGGACATCCTTGAGAATGTCTACGAGGATTACACCGAACTCGGCGGCGCCGAAGAGGTCAGCATCGACCCTTCCATGGTCGCGGCCAGGGCGAGCATCATGCGGCGGGTGAAAAACAAAACCGTCATGCAGCAGGTCATGGTCATCGGCCACGAGAAGGGGCATGGCGAGGAATACCGCAACGGCGGCTGCAGCAAGCCCTGGGGCAACGAAAAGGCCCTGCGCTACATGAAGGTTGCCGAAACCGAAGGCATTCCCATCCATTTCTATATCTTCACCCCAGGGTCTTTTCCGGTGGAGGATTATCCCGGCGCCGGCCAGCAGATCGCGCGCAATCTCTACGCCATGGCCAAGTTGCGGGTGCCGATGATTTCCGTCACCTCGGAAGGCGGCTCCGGCGGGGCCGAGGCCGTGGGCATGGCCGATGCCCGGCTGATGTTTTCCCACGGCTACTACTCGGTCATCTCCCCGGAGGGCGCGGCCGCCATCGAGGGCAAGATCCGCGAGGGCGAGAAGATGCCCAAGGAGCTGGTGGAGGCCTGCGCCGAAAATCTGCACATCACGGCGGCGGAAAACCTTACGCTCGGGACCATCGATCGGATTGTCCATGAGCCGCCCTTGGGGGCAAAACGGGACGATTTCGGTTTTTTCCGGCAGCTCAAGAGCGAGATCATCCGGGCCACCGACGAAGTGGTGCTGAAAACCAAGAGCCTCCGGGCTTTTCGCGCCTATGAATTGACGATGAAGAAGTCAGAAGGGCAGGCCGTGGAGGAACCGCATATCGAGATTTCCTGGGACCTCAACGAGGACGAGGTCAAGCGGCTGCTCAGTTACCGTTCGAAAAAATACCGGAGCATGTCCTGCGCGGCCTATTCCGAAGAGAGCTCCGCCTGCTCCGTTTTCTGCCGGAAGGCAAAAAAGAGTATTGCCAAACTGTATTACAGCTTCCGCTATGATCTGCTGAAAACCCAGCAGAAGCAGGTGAAAAAGGTATTTCAGGATGTTTCCGGCGAGGGCTCGGTGCTGCTCAGGCAGGTTTCCTCTCCGATCACCGCGGCGTATGATTTTATCTCGAAAAAGCCCGGCGTACGTCCGGGCAAGTCACCTGTTTCCTCAAGCGGCGTCGGGGAAGACCCCATTGAGTTCGGAGATGTCTATACCAGCCCGCTGGCCAACGAGGACCGCACCGTAACTTGCCCCAATACCGAAAAGCAGGGATGCAAGGACCTCTGGGTGCCCGACCTCTACGGCGAATTCGGCGGGGTCTGCGAAAATTGCGGCCATCATTTCCCCTTGGAATATCAATGGTATCTCAAGCATCTTTTTGATCCGGATTCCATCCGGGAATTCAATGGAGGGGTTTGCGCGGGCAATCCCCTGGCCTATCCGGGCTTTGAAAAGAAATTGCAATCCGCCGTTGCCAAAACCGGGCGGAAAAGCGGCATCATCACCTTCGACGCCACGGTTATGGGCGTTGATCTGGTGGTGGCCATGCTGTACAGCGATTTCCGCAACGGGACGGTGGGCTCCGCCGAAGGCGAAAAATTCGTCCGGGCCTGCGAGGCTGCCAAGCTGAAACGGCGGCCCCTGCTCTCCTATGTGCACACCACCGGCGGCATCCGCATCCACGAAGGCACCCTGGGCGTGGTGCAGATGCCCAAGTGCACCATGGCGGTGCGGGAATACATCGACTCCGGCGGGTTGTACATCGTGGTCTACGACAACAACTCCTATGCCGGGCCGGTGGCGAGTTTCCTGGGCTGTTCGCCGTATCAGTTTGCCATCCGCTCAAGCCGGGTCGGCTTTGCCGGGCCGCGGGTTATCCGCGACACCACCGGAGCGGATATTCCGCCCGATTACCACAATGCCCGCAACGCCCTGCAACGCGGCCATATCCAGGGCATTTGGGACCGCCGTGAGTTCAGGCGCAATCTCCATAAGTCCCTGCTGACCATGGGCGGCGGCAATCTGTATTACCGATAAGGCGAAAGGTCAAAGGTTCAAGGCTAAAGGGCAGATGCTTTGGGGGAGAGGAACTTGCCGGTGCCGCAGGCTTTTGAGGACGTTGAGGTCTGGAAGCGTTCAGCCCGCTTGAGTGCTGAATTGTACTAGACGTTGCGGGAATTATGGGATTTTGGCTTTCAGGATCAGATTACGCGGGCGGGGCTTTCCATTCCAAGCAACATTGCGGAAGGCTTTGAAAGAGAATCGATAAAAGAGAGTATTAATTTTTTCTCATATGCAAAGGGTTCTGCGGAGAACTTCGCACCCAGATATACATTGGCGTGAACATCGGTTATATCGAAAACCAGAAAGGCAAGGAGTGGCGGCAGGAAACCGTGGAAATATCCTCGATGCTTGCCGGGCTGATAAAAGCACGGCGCAGTTTCCTGCGGGAAGATGAATGAGACCTTTGGCCTTGTACCTTTAACCTTTAACCTTTCCTCATATATCATGACTGACGAAATAGATTTCGACGCAATAATTGGCAAGTATCGTTCCGATCCTTTTGACTATCTGGACGTGCGGACCAGCCACACAGGCCAGGTTCGGTTCCGGGTGAAGGAAGGCGCCGAGGTTGAAGGGCCGTCCGGCGAGTGGCATCATCTCCGGGGCACCTTGCTCTATGAACTGCTGCGGGAGGGAAACCAGAAGAAGATCTTTTCCTCGAGCAACGGAGTGGTTTCCTTTATCCGCAGCGACCTGGAAGGGCAGTTCGTCGAAGCGGGCGAAAAGATCCTTACCATCCGGCATCCGTTGAAGAAACGCGAGATCATCGAGAATATCCTCCGTCAGGTGCTGGAGCCCTTCAACGCGCCGGAACGGGCCAAGTATTTCTTTTCCCTCGACCTGCAAGCCAAGATCGACAAGCACGGCCAGCGGGGAGTCTCCATCAAGCCCGGGGACGAGATCCTCACCATGTCCCTGATGAAGCGCGATACCCCGGTCTATTATGCCGGGGAGCCGGGGATCATCCATTCCGTGTATTTTCAGCCGGGGGTCAGCGTTTCCCAGGGCGAGCCGCTGCTGGGCATCTGTTCCCAGGAAAAGCTGCCCATGATCCAGAAGATCATCGCCAGGGTCAAGGCGGAATGGGAGTAACCGTCCAGCAGCACCGCATCTGCTTCGCAGTCTCGCTCTGCGCTCGCTTAGCTGTCATCGGCCTGCTCGTGTGCACTAGCACACTTCGCAGGCCTCTTCCGCGCATCTGCGGCACTGCTGAACGGTTACTCTTTTGGGGCTGTTTGAGTCTGTTTTTTGATTTTGGTTACATAAATACCAATGGTTGAGCCTCTTTCCTTTTCCGCCGTCCGACAACGCATCTCCGAAGAGGAGATTCCTGCCCGTCTGCTTCGCTATCCCGCCGAAGTCGTCCATGCCGTGTACCGCTATGGCGCGCCGGTGGGCAGTGTCATTCTTCATCTGCCCCAGGCCCAACGGCTGATGCCCCTTGCCCGGCAACGGATCAACGAATTTGAGGCCAGCGGCCAATCCTGCCCCAGCGGCATGGTGTTTCTCGCCGATGAACTCACCGATGGCCGGGGCCGGTTCCAGCGCTCCTGGCATGCGCCGACCGGTGGCCTCTGGCTGACCCTGGTCATGGCCAACACCCTGCTGCCCGAGAGCATGCGCCTCTATCCCCTCGCTGCCGGCATGGCCTGCTGCGAGGCGGTGCGGAGTTACGGCATCGATGCGCGCCTCAAATGGGTGAACGACGTGCATGTGGCCGGGCGCAAGATCTGCGGGGTGCTCTGCGAATCGTTTGCCAGCGCCGTCCACGGCGAGGAATATGTGCTGATCGGGGCGGGGCTTAACATCAACAACCTGGCCTTTCCCGCGGAGTTGGGGGCAACAGCGGTGTCCATGAAGGAAATCCTCGGGCGCGATACCGACCTTGCCGGTTTTGCCGCCCGGCTGCTGGCTAAATTTTCCTGGAACTTCGGCCTGCTCTGTTATGACGAGGCGCAACGGCTGGCTGCTGACGACGGTTCCGGCGCGGATCTGTCGGAGAGCCTGCTGCTTGGTGCCTGGCGGGAGCAGAGCGATACCGTGGGCCGCAGGGTCTGGTTCGGTTTTGATGTTCAGCAGCAGCCCCAATATCAAGCCGAGGTGCTGGGGCTTGCCCCGGACGGCGGCATCATCCTCCTCCATCTTGAAAGCGGGGCGGAGATCGTCGAACATTCCGGGGAGTTGTTGTATATCGATTGATGTTTTTTGTCACGAAAACCACGAAAGACACGAAAAAAGCGAAGCTTCCACCGCAGATTGTCCAGTTGTCTTTTGGTGCTGGGCAGTTTTCTAAGCGACCCCCTGTAGTTTTTTTGTGGATTTCGTGGGTTTCGTGGCGGAGTCTTTTGCCCATGTCCTCTCCAGCCACCCCGGTCTCCGTCATCATCCCCACCCATAACCGGGCCGAGTTTCTGGCCCAGGCCATCGATTCGGTCCTCTCTCAAACCTATGCCAATTTCGAACTCATCGTGGTGGACGATGGCTCCAGCGACGAAACCCCGGCGCTGCTTTCCTCCTACGGCGAGGCTCTCGTAGTCCTGCGCCAGGAAAACCGTGGCCCGGCCGCGGCCAGGAATGCCGGGATCAGCGCGGCCCGCCATTCCCTTCTTGCCTTCCTCGATTCCGACGACCGGTTCACTAAAAACAAGCTGGCCCTCCAAGTTGCCGCCATGGAGGCGCAGCCGGAGCTGCTCATCTCCCATACCCAGGAAACCTGGTTCCGCAATGGCCGCCATCTCAACCAGAAGAAGCGCCACGCCAAGGAGGGCGGCGATATTTTTTCCCGCAGCCTGGAGCTCTGCGTGGTGGGCATGTCCACGGTCATGGCCCGCCGGGAGTTGTTCGACCGGGTAGGCCTGTTCGACGAATCCTTTCCCTGCTGCGAGGATTACGAACTCTGGCTCCGGGCCGGTGCGGCGTACCCCTTTCTTCTGGTGGATGCCCCGCTGACCGTCAAGCACGGCGGCAGGGAGGATCAGGTTTCCGTCCGATTCAAGACCGGCATGGACTATTTCCGCATCCGGGCCATGGAAAAGCTTCTTGCTGCGAAGCTTCTCACCCCGGAGCAGTCTCTTCTCGCCCGCCGGGAATTGGTCCGCAAGGCGACGATTTACGGAAACGGCAGTCTCAAGCATGGTCGGCGCGAAGAAGGCCTGCACTGCCTGTCCCTTGCTGCCAGGTACTCATTGCCGCCTCTCTAGTCTGTTCAGGACCGTGCCGCATGTTTTATGGTTGACATCGGCTCCTGACTTTTCATAGCATGGAGGCATGGGTGTTTGTACGTATGAGCGGTTGTTCCTGTCTTGGGCATCGTTCCGCCGCGGGGCGGAGGTGTTCCCGGCAATGGTTCCTGGTAGCCCTATGGGGTTTTTAGGTAAATTATGATTTGGAGGCTCGTCCATGCGGTGGAATGATTTGAAGATCGGCAAGAAGATAATGATCGGCTCCTGCAGCATTCTTTTCCTGCTGATCGTTGTTGGGGGCTGGGCTTTCTGGGGTCTGGGCACCGTGGTGCATGACGGA
>Ga0180009_10001032_pt1 | contig 35075 bp, 29 predicted proteins | sample OS_PC_MetaG_FD_123537 | JGI IMG/M metagenome (GOLD analysis project Ga0180009, IMG submission 123537) | Groundwater microbial communities from the Aspo Hard Rock Laboratory (HRL) deep subsurface site, Sweden - OS_PC_MetaG | ecosystem: Environmental > Aquatic > Deep subsurface > Groundwater... | reverse complement strand
TGGCCGTTCCACTGGCCCTGCTTGAGCGCCATCTGCCCGGTCCGCTGCTCCACGGCGCGCAGAGACCGCGCCATCGTGGCCATGGACGCCACCAATGCCGTGAGCATTGTCGGAAGCCGATAGTCCACCTTGCCCGCTATTCGTGGGTCCGCGACCTGCTCGAAGACGAGGTCTCGTACACGCTTTTTCAAGCCGTTGCACGTTGCGGCTTGACGACGCGCCCCGCTTTTGACCTTTTGAGATCGCACTCATTGCTCCTGGGATCTGTTGGGGTGAATGTGTTGCTGGTGTGAGCCAGCTTCTTCGGCGTCGTGGTAGCCGCCCCGGCGCCGATTTTCTTTTTGGCCCCTTCTACCCCAGTGCGGCCCACAGGGCGATCTTTCGCCTCGACGCCCATGGCGAGGATAAACTGCACGCGCGCAAGCTGCTGGGCACCACATGGATGCAGCAGCGGCCGGAGCGCGCCTACCTACCGCTCGGAATGATTCTACGCCACCACCTGCCACGCCAGACGTTCGCCGCGAACAAACCGTTGTGGGACCCTGCACCATAGGCCGTAGATGTCCAATCCGGCGGTTTCCAGCGTAAGCCCTTTTGTGCGTCGACAGGGTTCATCGGTGGCCAGCCGGATCTTGAGCCAAGTGGTATGATCCAGCATGATGACGCTCATGCGCAATAAGCAAGCTACACACAAGCAAGCGACACTGCCACCCAGTTCCCGTCGCCGACGAAGCTGCGGATGATCAGGGGGGCACACCGGGCACGGGTCGCAGTCGTGGCTGCTGCTGGCACTGTGTTGCTCATGGCTTGGGCTACCGCGGCGGGTTGCGGGCGAAGGGAAGCGACGGGTGATCACACCGAGGCTGTGCAGCGCTCGAGAAACAGGGTCAGCCCTGCGACACCGACGACCGGGGGCACCGAGGTTGGTCGCCCCGCGCGGATTCCAGGTCGACCGGATCATCCGGTGCTACGATTGTTGCGCATTGAGGTGTTGCCGGCCGGCGGGAGTGCAGGGTCCAGGGGGATGCTGCGTTTGGTGTTCAATCGATCTGTATCGAGTGTGCAAAAAGTGGTCACTCGTTGCCCTCCGGGTTGGAAGCCGTGCAGCATCATCTCTCTGCGGGCGACAGTGGTAGACGGCGCGATCCAGGCCGTTCCTCAGCGCAGCCTCACCTCGGGGGACCGCTTCCAGGTCGAGGTCTTTGATGTAAAGGTGCGGGGCAATTCCGGGTCCGAGACCCATCGGTACGAGGTGCGAGTTCCTCCCGGGCCGAAGGTGCTGCGCACGTCGTCCGCCTATGGCCACGAGCCTCATCGACGCATGATCGTCACCTTCGATCAGAAGCTACGGCGCGCACACGGCCGGAGGGATTGTGTGCGACTCGAAGCGGTGTTGGATGCCGAGGACAAGGACAAGGACAAGGACAAGGGGGGTACGGGTAAGAACGTTCCTGTCTCCGTGGTCACCGCTGGCAGCAAGCTGTACATCAAACCAACCCGGCTGCTGGGGAGCTGTCAAGAGCTGCAGCTCACCTTGGGGACCTGCCACACCAGCGCGGCCGGGTGGCCGGCCCGGGAGTGGAGCAAACGGTTCCGTACCCGCTGCGCACGCCTGTGGAACCTCGGACGCTCGGTGGAAGGACGCCGAATCCGTGCCCATGTCTTTGGCAACGGGGCGCGAAAGTTGCTCTTTTTCGGGGGAATCCATGGCGATGAATACAACACCACACGTTTGATGAAAAACTGGTCCTACCTGCTGGAGGCCCGCGCTCGCAGCCTTCCCAAGGGTGTGACCATCGCGGTGGTCCACAGCATCAACCCTGACGGGCTGGTGGCCAAGCGACGCTACAATGCCCGATGGGTGGATCTAAACCGGAACTTTCTGACCAAGAACTGGTCTCAGGCGACGACATGGCAACACCGCAAGCTATCGAACGCGGGGGGCGCGCGCGCCTTTTCCGAGCCGGAAACACGCGCCTTGCGGGACCTGATCAATAGGCTGAAACCAATGCTCAGCCTCTCGTACCACTCCGCCGGGCGCATGGTTCAATCCAATCAACTGCCGGCCGCAGACCGCTGGGCCAAACTCTACGCACGCAGCTCTGGCTACCCGCTCAACAAGCAACTCCCCTACGCGGTCACCGGCTCCTTTGCAGACTGGTGTCGCGAGAGGGGCCTGCCGGCCTTGACCATCGAGCTCTCTTTCAAACACATTGCAGAGTTCAAACGGAACCAAACCGCCATGTGGCAAATTGTGAAACAAGTGGCGGGTGGCGGTCGCCGAACAACCAAGCAAAAGCGGCGCCCATAGAGCAACGATTGCCGACGATCCGCTCGTCTTGCCAACCGTGCCACCCTCTACTCCGCCCCACCACCTCAGCCAGTACTTGTTACAATACCCGTTATCCAACATGATCTTCATTATGCGGTGCGCCATGAAGTGCGCATTTTTTTTCAGGTGCATGTGCACCAGCTGGTGGTTGACCGGTGGCTGCAATGCCGCCCCGGGCGGAGGAGAGCTCCGCTCGGAAGGGGGTCGCGAAGCCTTGCCGTGTTCCGGCGGCAGGTGAAATGAGCAGAGCGGCCTTAACTGTACCGGACGCGCGCCATCCACGCGTGGGCCGGGCTACCGCAGGGTCTATGGTGAGACAACGAAGCATGCGTCGGAAGCCTCTGTACTTAAGGGAGCTCCCCTCATGGATTGGATGGAATCGAGGGGCCACTGCTACCCGATTCGGCCTGGCTCGCATATCTGGGCTGGAAGGCGCGCCCAGACGCGTCTGGCGATGGGTCGGCTCTCCTATCCCATCGCCCCGTGTAGCCAGGGGTAAAGCATGCCACCTACGGGCCCGAAGGTGAGCCACCGGAACTTGGAAGCCCGACAGCGTCCGCCCACGACGGAGGTGGGCAAGCCGCGGAGACCGGCCATGGACGCTGGAGGGAGCGGAGCCTCCCCGGTAGTCGGAGCACGGGAAAGCCGTGTACAGGGCGAAGGGAGGCAGGGAATCGGTACGCATCTGAAGCCGGAGGAGCGGTCCGTGGACTCGGACCATCAGGCCGACAGGGCCTGGTTACTCAGCGTGCAACAGAAGCTGTACCAGTGGAGTCGGGACAACCCCGACGAGGCCTACCGCGACTTGTGGAACTGGGTGAACGACCCACGCAACTTGCGGTGCGCCTGGCGTCGCGTGAGCTCGAACAAGGGCAAACGTACGCCGGGCATCGACGGGGTGACGGTAGCACAGATCAGCTCGCGACAGGGACCCGATGCATTCGTGAAACGGCTCCGGCAAGCGCTACGAGAAAGGAGTTATCAGCCGAGCCCGAGCCGACGCAAGCTCATCCCAAAGCCGGGCAAGCCAGGGAAATTTCGCCCCCTGGGGATCCCTACCGTCAAGGATCGCGTGGTACAAAGCGCGGTCAAACAAATCCTGGAGCCGATTTTTGAGGCGCAGTTCTGGCATGTCTCCTACGGGTTTCGTCCCGGACGGAGCAGCCACGGCGCCCTGGAGCACATTCGTGTCGCCACGACGCCCAGGGCCAAGGATGCACACGGCAAGAGAAGACGACAACCTTACCCGTGGGTGTTCGAAGGGGACATCAGGGCCTGCTTCGATGAGATTGAACACCATGCGCTACTGACGCGGCTGAGAAGGCGCGTTGCAGACCGCAGGGTGACTCGACTGGTCGGACAGTTTCTGAAGGCAGGCGTGCTGGACGAGGAGCAATTCTATCGCACCTCGGCCGGCACACCGCAGGGAGGCATCCTGTCGCCCCTGCTCGCCAACATCGCTCTGAGCGCCATCGGGCAGCGCTATGAACGATGGGTCCACAGGACACCCGCAAAGCGTAAGAACGCCCAGACCGACCCGCAGAAAGCGGCCTGTGAGGCGCGCAACTCGGACCGGCGGGCTGGGCGACTCGTCTGTCTTCCCGTCCGCTACGCCGACGACTTCGTCGTGCTGGTGAGCGGCAGCCGTGCGCAGGCCGAAACCGAAAAGGACGCCCTCGCCGAGCACCTGCGGTTAACCCTGGGGCTGGAGCTCTCAGACGAGAAAACTCGGATCACCCCCATGCGGACGGGATTCGACTTTCTCGGTCATCGCGTCTGTCTCAAATGGAATCGCTACCGGGGTGCCTACACCTCGGTGGAGATCCCGAAAGAGAAGACGCAAGCGCTCCGCCACAGGATCAAACGGCTCACAGAACGGAGCACGACGAACCAATCCCTGGCGTCGCTGCTTCGAAGGCTCAACCCGATCCTCCGGGGCAGGGCGAACTTCTATCGTCACTGCTTCGGCGCCCACGATGTCTTCGGTCGACTCGACTGGTACATCTGGGACCGAATCTGGCGGTGGCTACAGAAGAAACACCCTCGCGCCGGAGCCGGGAAACTCTACGACCGATACTGTTGCCGAACCGCCAGCGGTCGGCGTAAGGTATGGGCCGAGGAGGGAGTCGAGCTATTTTTCGCAAACACCATGACGGTGGAGCGATTTCGACTCGGCAACATGAGCCAACCCGACTTCACCATGATTCCTGGAAAGCCGGATGCGTATCGAAAGGCGCACGTCCGGTTTGGAGGGAGGTCATGGGAAACCGACGGCGGCAACGCCGCACGGCGCCCATGATCCACCCTACTCGCCGCGCTTTCTTCGTCGGCGGCGTTTTTTGTCTCGGGACGTTTTCGGCGAGCTGCCTCCGCGTAATCTAGCCTCTGCTGCCGACAATGTTAGATCTTTACGGACAGCTTTGAGAAATCGTTCGAAGGCGACCTCTTCGCCGGCGTACTGACGTTGCGTGGTGGTTTGCGCCGGTAGACAGTACGAAATACGGTCCTCTCCAGCCTGTGTGAAACACCGCACCGCAATCACGTCCGGAGTCGACTCACCCATCACGCGCAGCACCTCACCGCCGGTGTTGCGAAGCACCGCGGTGACAGTGACCCGAGTCTCGGTGACGTTCACTTGGCTAAGCACCTTCAGCTTCAGATTCAGCTTCTCTGCGCTTCGTTTGACCTCCCCCAGCAAGGGTTTTTTCACGGCTAGATACACCAGACGCAGTGCCGGTGCCTCCCCCGTGAGTGTCAATCCGAGCGCCTTGGCATTGCCAGGTTTTTGGTTAGTGACCGCAAAGCACTGTACCGCGCCCTCTAGGGACTTGTTATGGAACGCCAATCGGAAGGCAGGCTTGCCGACGGATTCATCGCCTTCGCCGAGCAGCACAAAACCACTACCACGAAGCGCTTTGATCAGACCCTTCCGAGCCACTCCGAAAATCGGGTCGAGCCGGAGGCCGGCCCGGGCGATGCAGGTCTTCATCTTCCCGAAGTAGTCTTTACCGCCCTCACCGGGCAGCAAGGCCCGAGCGTAGGAAAAGCGCGCGAGCTGATGATATGCCTGTTCGTAGTCGCGCGCCTCGAACCGTGCCTTGGCGGAGTGGTACGACTTTAATACCAGGCGGTTGAGCATCGGTCGGCTGCCGGATAACTGCACATCCCACACGGTTCGGATCACCACCAACCAATGGGCATGCTCCGCCCGGAGCAAATCCTGCTCCACGAGCGTCAGAAGTGGCACACTGAAGGCCGAGAGGTCAGGCAGCTCGTTTTTTCCTTTGATGCCCGTGGCCTTGCGGTACAAAAGTTCCGCCAACAACTGCGCCTTCCGCTTCCCCTTGTTCTTCAATGACGGTCGCGCGACGTCCAGCAAGAGACCCACAACGCGCAGCAGGGGAAACTTCGCAGATGGGTTCAGCTGCATCGCGGCACGCAGATATGGCAGCATCTTCCCGTACCGGCGTTCCCTGTACTCGGTATCCAGCGCTTTCCTGATGCGCAAGGATGCTTCCACGACCAGAAGCCTGAGCTGCTTTCTCGCGCGCGGTTTCCCGACAAGGGATATGAGCTCTTGCTGGTAGGTGTCGAGATCCGCCCGGACTGTGTGTGCGCGACGCTTTTCGATCCGCTGGAAGAGGAGCTGAATACGCGCCACGCGGTACTCCTTGAGCACAGCGGACAGCTTCTCGTCGGGCTCCGACGTAAAAAACGGGGCGGACGCCTGTGCCTGTCGAACAAGCCGGATTGCTTCGATGAGCTTCCCGTGCTTTCGCGCCTCCTCGGCCCGCATCAGCAGCCGGGCCGTGGTGATGGTCTGTGTCACAACGATGCTCCCCCCCACCACCAACGCCAGCGCGACACCGCACAGCACCAAATTTCGCGGCCTGCTCAGAAAGCGTCGCAGGCCATTCGGGGGTAAAGCGACGTCACCGTCCGCCGCGTCACGGCGGGGCCCCACAAAAACGGCGCCGCAAAACCTGCACTCGCTGTCACCCTTGGACAACGGTGCGCCGCAACCGCTGCACCGCAACACCTCGCGCTCTTGTGCCATATCCGCACCTACCGCTCGTCATTTCGCCCGCGCGGCAGCGCGGAGCCGAGCTAACGATAGCAAAGCACGCGGCTGCGGCCAATGGCAACCCCGTACATGTAGCTTTGGCAGCAGAATCCACTGCCGCCGGGAGCGTAGAAGGCGCGCTGTCCCCGCGAACAGGACTTGCGACGCCCGGGGCCGCGACAGGCGTAGCCCTGGGCGACCAGTCCCGCGCCGCAGCAGCTCCAGGAGCCGTTGGGCCGCCGGTAGAGGGTCTGCCCGGCCCGGCAGCGGGGCGAGGGACCGCAGCGTACCCCGGAGCGACCCACGGCAATGCGCTTGGCGCTGGGCAGACAGCAGGCGTGTCGTCGCCGATCTGCGGACCGGTAGAGCGCCATGCCCGCGCCACAGCGCGGCGTCGACGGGGCGGCGCCGTGCACGCACTGCACCCGGCCGTACTGGACCACCGCCCGGGACCCGCGCAGGCAGCAGAAGTACTTCTTGTTGGAGGCCTGGCTGGCCACGTAGCCCGGCGAGCACGAGTAGACTCCCCCACGGGGGTGATTACGCACGCGTTTGTAGCAGATGTAGGAGCCATTGGACTGCCGCACCAGCGCAGTGCCTTGGGCGCAGCAGAACCGCTGTCGTCCAGGCAGCCAGTGGGTCTTGAGCCCTGGCGCGCACCCCTTCACGCAGCGGGCGCTGCGACCGACACCGCGCACCCAGTGGCCATTGGCACAGTTGAGGGGTGCGGCCGGCGCCACATCGCAGCGGTAGCCCCGCCCGAAGCGCGTCACGCGCATTCCCTGGGGGCAGCAGTAGCGCTGCCGCCCGAAGAAGATGGGGACGCGATAGGTCCCGCACCGCCCGGTGAACTGCGGCGCGGCGCTCGTGCAGGTCATGCGCCCGCCGATGGTCGAATACGCTGATCCCCGCGGACAGCAGCGCCAATGTTTGGTCCGACTGTCCTTGAGCATGTACCACCCGTGGGTACAAAGCGGCGCGGCTTCAGCTTCCGAGGTCGGACCAACGAGCAGCAGCCCCACACCGAACATGAAAACAAAAAGTACACGTCGCGTCACACTGTCGATCATGAGATCCTCCGACTAATATGGGTGCGCCCGCCCCGGGGCCAGGCACACGCGCACTCAACACCGTCGGCGTTGAATGGAAAATAATCCCTGACAAACGGTCGCGACTTGCTCAGTGAGACGAAGCAGACGCGCTGGTATTCTATTGCATTCGACCATACGACAAAATCACACGCATAGTCGCGCTACTCGCACTCGAAATATTCGGATACGCCGTGGAAGTGAGAGGCGTCCAGGGAAACCACCATGGAGCCGGAAAACTGTTGGGCGTGGCTGCAGTTCTCGAAGGCCGGATCGCCTTGGGATGAAAAGTCGAAGGACAATGAGAAGCGGCGACGGAAGTCGGCGGTGACGAGGTCGGGCCAGGGCAGGTCGGAGCCCACCGCCTCGGTTACGTCGAGGGCCACCTGCACCCCTTCCACGCGCAACCAGCAATCTGCGAGGCCACAGTGCGGATCAGCGGGTGGACAGCGGCGGCTGAACCAGGAGTTCCCTTCCGCGGATACGCTGTGCGCGCCGGCAGTCCACTGGCGAAAATCACCCAGGTACAGGTACGCATCCAGCTTCACGATGGCGTCGGCAGGGTCGCTGACCTCACAGGCGATCCGGATCTCCCCGAGCAGGTCGCCGGAGAAATCCTTGGAGGGCAGACAGGCGTGCTGCTCCGGAAAGAACGCGGTGCACGACAGGCTCTGCACGCCCGTGGCGTCGCTGGTCCAGGCGTAGTCCTGGCCCTCGATGGTCGCAGACAACTGCCCCTGCTCGGCATCACCCGGGCCCATCTCCACGGCCGGCACCGGGTCCGGCGGGTCGCACCCGACCGTCAGCAACCAGGCTGCCATCAGACACAGCAGCAGAGCGCCCAATGAACTCGAATTTCGATTCCTCACCAAGCACCTCCCGGTTTCTCACCAACGCACAATGACAAGCATCGTATCACGGGTCGGACGAGGGTACGTCTACGGCTTGAAGCTGAAAGACGCCGTGGCCATGGTCGAGCTTTTGGGTTTGGGGAAAACCATGCGCAGGACCGTGCGCTTGACACAGCCGGCCACGGCGCTCGAACCGAGGGACGAGGAACGAAGGGTCGCCATGGTCACTCGTCCGTTTGCCGCAATGGCAAAGGCGATGGTCATATTTCCCGCCAGCTTCGGATTGCGCGGAAGTCCCACGCTGATGTAGCAGTACTTGACCCCGGCCAGGCGCCTTCGAATCACCCGCTTTAACGCCGATGTCGACAGCCCGCCCATGACCTTGGCGCTTCGCAAGTGAACCTTGGGCTTTCGTGCGGGTGCCATTCCGCCCAGCCCTTTGCCGCCGAGGCCCGACCCCATCCCCGAAAAGCCGCCCCACATCCCGGATCCGCCGCCACCTGCACCCGCACCCTTGCCGCTCATGGTTGACCCCCCAAACAAGCCGACGGTGTGTCCCTGCAGGCTGGTGAGCGTCTTACCGGAGGCTCCCTTCCTGGCGCGAGGCCGCAAGACCTTGCCGTGTCGGCCGGCATCATCAGCGCTGCGGGCCATCTGTGGCTCCGCCATATCACTGGCGCCACCTGCGGGTCGGGCAGTGGCTGGCACCTCCGCCTGACCTGTGTCCATGGCGTCCAACGCATTCATGGCAGGTGCCGCGGGACCCATTTCCGCCGGGAGAGCGGCCTCCATGTCCGCGCCGGCCGCCGCGGCCGCCTTCTTGCTGATCTTGCTGCCGTTCGATGGCGCTTTTTTGCAGCCTCCCAACGGCAGTGCCACGACAGCACAGATCAGTAGATACTCACCGTATCGTAGTGCAGAACAGGTCATCGACACCTCCTCAGATTGGCTGGAATTCACTGCAAACAACCACATTCATGCGCGTCGCGTCGCGGGTCAAAACGAAAATCCGCCGGTGAACACCGTGGCCCGCGGAGCGCCGGCGCGCCACCGATGAGCCCACCGGGCTTCGTGCGCTGCATCCACCAGCGGTCGGCTCGCCAGCAGCAACCCCGGCCGCGGCAGTGGATCGTCCTGGGACACTGGCTGCGCTGCGGTCCAGCGATGGGCGGCCGCCCACATGGGGAGGCCGACGACCAGGCTCGACAGCAATCCAACACCCAGCATGGCGAGGCCTACGTAGCCGAGGGGACCGTCCGAATTCGGGTTCGCGTAGTGGGCTGCGAGCAAGATGGCGCCGGTGGCCGCGAGGGCCCCGCCAGAGCCCGTCACTAGCAGTCCACCAAGGATCCAGGCCTTGCGTTTTGTTTTCCACCGCGAGCCGGCACCCTCGATGCTGTAACGCACGCTGCCCACGATCCAGGTGACGGCACCGGAGAGGGTGATGGGGCCCCCGATGCCGGTGCCCACGACCAGGCCACCGATGGTCATGCCGTAATTGGGATCAATGGCCATGCCCAACCAACCGCCGGCGACAATGATGAGGCCCGATATCGTCAGCCCCATGCCGACCTTGCGCACTTTGTTGGCGCTGCCGAGTCGTCGCGTAGAGGTGGCCTCGGTACGGCGGCCGGAGGGCTCCACGGGGGCTGCACGGCCGGTGGTCACACCACCACAGGCGGCGAACAACACTGTCAATGCGACGACCCTTGCAGAAAGTGAGATCATTGGCGTGCTCCTTCCAAACATCATCACAGAAACCGCCCACCTCCACCTCGTCATCAATGAATACCAAGAGTTGGCCCCTGAACACCGTGCCGACTGTGGCGCGGCTGGCGTCTGGTGCGACCACCTCTTGGGGTCACCTGTCCGTGACCTATGATACCAAAACATCCACAAAAATGACCGGCTTTTGGGTATATTCTCAACACTGACAATATTCAGGTTCGCTGGCTGGCCACCAGGCTGCCCCGGGGCAGCACGTGGTCGGAGGCGGAGTGCAAGCGCTCCATGTCGTGGAAGGATTGGTCCATGGAAAGTCGCCCCAAACAAATACTTCACCTCGGCTCGGCGGTGCTGCTAATCGCGCTCGCAGCGGGGCCCGCCTGCCCACGGCGACAGGCTCGTCCCGTTACGCGGGCACAACCGCCAGCGCAAACACCCAGACGTCGGCCCCCTGTGAATCCGGTGCTCAAGTCCGCGGAAAAGAAATTTGCGGCCGGCGCTCGAATCGAAGCGCTCGATGTTTTAGCCCAGGCCCTGCTCACCAAGGGCTCCAAGGCGCATACCACAAAGCTGGTCCAGCTCCTGCAACGCTGGATCGCTGTCGCGGAAAGGCAGCCTTCTCCGCTACGCGCGGTCTCTCTGTACGAGGCGCTGGCGGCAGTGCAGCCCAACGCTACGAACCTTCGGGCCTGGGCCCAGGCCCTTCGCCGCCTGGAGCGGCTCGTAGAAGCCGCCGCAGTGTACGAAGAGCTCGTGGGCATGGCCGCCAGGTCCGGCGCCAGCGCAGCGCAGCAGCGCAAAGACCAAGCGGCGCTGGCCGCCATTCAACGCCGTTTGTCCGATCCCCAAAGCGAGCCACCGGCCGCGCTCAGACCAGCCCACCCGGCCCACTGGCGGGCAGCGCGCCAGCTTACACGGGCGGCGATGCGCCATGGGACGACGCCGCGTCTGTCTCTGGTGCGCCATCACCGGTCGCCCGTGGTCGCGTTGGACTTCAGCCCGGACGGCAAGTCCCTGGTCACGGGGGACCGGCAGGGATACGTCGTGGCCTGGGAGGTGCCCACCGGGAAGGCGCGCTGGGGGCTCAGCACGAGCGCGGGGATTCCGGTCGACGCCGTGCGCGTCTCTCCAGACGGTCGATCAGTCGCCATGAACGCCGGTAAACGGACGTATTTCCGCGATCTGAAGACCGGGGCTCTGCGATGGGAATCCGAGGGCGGCACCTACGGCTTGATCTTTTTCCGCGGCGGACTGCTGCTCGACGACATCGGTGACATGGGCGCTGTGAGTATGACGCGCTGGAAGCGCCGCCAGACGACCGACGCCAAGTTGTTTCACCATACCCTCGACTGGTGCCGGCCTGCCGGCACCCAGGACTGTCCCAGCCGGGGGAGCCTGTTGGCCATGGCCGCGGCGAACGGGAAGCGACACTTCCTGGCGACGCTCGGATTGGAGGGGGTGCGCGGATCGGCCAAGCCGACCATCGTCGTAAGCGACCTCTGCCACAAACGCTCCTTTCCGGCTCGACTGGGCCCCATCGCGCTGGACGGCGAGGGCGACTGGATGGCGCAGCTGTCCGAGGACAAACAGGGTGCTCGCGTGAGCCTGTGGGATCTTCGCAAGAAACGGCCAAAGCCAAGGCATCATGTATGGCAGACGGTAAAAACCGGCGCAAAGCTGCCACTGAGTCGCCTGGCGCTGGCTCTGGGACGCAAGGGTCGCGTGTTGGCGACCCGCACGTCGGACGGACGGATCACGGTCTTAGACCTGCCGTCGGGCAAGCGTCGCTATCAGTGGCACCGACGCGGTTACCCCCTGACCATGAGCCCGGACAGTAAAACCCTGGCGGCGGGCAATGACGACGGCACCGTGAGCCTCTGGCGACTGGACACGGGTCGGGAGATCAAGTGGCCCACATCCGGACCCGCCGCGCGCCTGCTGGGCTTTTTCGACAAGGGAAAAGGGATCCACGTCGGAGATGCGAAGGGCAACGTGATTGCGTGGGACTTGACCACCGGCAAAACCAGGTACGTGCTCAAGGGGACTGGCAGCCGGGTGCTCCGACTCGCCATGAGTCACTACTATTTTTGGACCGGCGCCGAAGACGGAACGCTGCGAACCTACGATCAGACGCAAAAGCTAATGCACACCTGGACTGGACGCAACGGGGCCGTCACCTACCTGAAATTTTGCGGGGGCGGACTGCTCTCCACGGCCGGGTGGGATCGCCGGGTGACCGTCTGGGGCACGTTCGGAAAGCGGAGCTACTTCAAAACACGGTTGAAATCGTACGACTTTGGTTACTCTCGCTATCCCAGCCCCCAGGTGTGCAATTCGGGTAGGGAGGCAAAATACGTGTACACCATGGCGCCCAAAAGCGTGGATGTTTGGTCGACGGAAAAAAAGAAGATTCTCTACTCCCTCGGCACGTCCGGGCCCGCGCGAGATATGGATGTCTCTACGTCGGACGGGAGGCTCGCAATCGTGGACAACGACGGGGTGTCGATTAGACACGAACAGTCGTGGTTGCGTCTAAGGCTGAGCGACGCCACGGTGGTGAAGTGGTTGGGGTTCCAAGGTCAACGCCTGCTCGTCGGGACACGCACCGGAGGGGTCTTTTTGTGGCAGCCCTGGGCGAAGACCAAGCGCATCCGGCTCGGCGTCATTGCAGGCGGGGCGGCCGTGCGCCGGATTCAGGAGCTGAGCTACCAAAAACTGGTCGCGGTTTTCGAGGATGACGGCGCGCACATCCTGGATCTCAGAAGCCGGCGCTGGCTGGCACGCGTGGTGGTGGGAGACCGCGCCGGCTGGGTGGTGACCACCCCCGGAGGAGGCATTCAGCTCGGCCCGGGCGCGGGGCCGCGTATGCAGTGGGTTGCGGGCGGCCAGCACCTGTCGAATCCCTTGACCGCGCGCTGGGCCGAGTCATCGGTGTACAAGCAACTGCCGGTCTCCGGCGCCGCCGCGGGTGCTTTGGCGACGCTCGTCGCCCAGAAGGGAGCGGCGCGTCTGGCGCGCCATCGCCAGCGGCTGAAACGGATTCGCGCCGCCAAAGCGCCGGTGGTGCTTCCGGGATATGGAAGCACAAACTTGGAGCTGAAGCACCCCGAGAGCGTGATCTCGTCCAAGACGACCCAACAGTTCCAACGCGCGGTGCACCGGTGCTTCGCAAAGACACGCGGTGCGCCACGCAAGATCCAGGTCGGAGTGTCAGTCAAGGTGGGCTACTTCGGTCGGTTCTGCTCCTTGGACTACGCGCCCAAGAAGCTCCGCAACCGGCGACTTCGGCGTTGCATCCTCCGTGCGGCCAAAACCACGGTCTTTCATCGATCCATGGCGGAGAAGAAAGAGGTCACGTTTTGGATCACACGGCCCGATCCGTCCAGGGTTCGGCCACGGCGGAAGCGGTGATGGAGAATGTACAATGGCAACGCAAGGGCTTGGCTCATGAGGTCGGTGATTCGGTTCGGACTCGCGTGTCTGCTGATTGGCTGTGGTCCCAAGGCTGAGGACTCCCGACCCACGACGAGCAACGGGCCGGTGACCCGGGAACGCACAACTCCCAAGCGGCAACTTTCGGTGGCACCAAGGGTGCGTGCCCGAACGAAAAAACGTCCGGTGCCTTCCACCAGGAACAGCCCACTCTCCGCGGCCGAGCGAATGAAGCTCGTCCAAATCCTTCACCGCTGGGCAAGCAGAGCCAAGCAGCGTGGCAACCTGAGTCGGCTGGCGGCGCTCAGGCGCGAAGTCGTCAGGCTCGAGCCCGCCCCAAAACATCGGATTGCTCTGGCCACGGTGCTCGAGGAAGTCGGCCGCTACGGGGAGGCGGCTCGGGTTTACAACGATCTCGCCAAAGACAAAGGACCCAAGGCGGCCCAGTGGCAAAAGCAGTCCACAGCGGCCCTGACGCTCCACCGGGCGCTCGCCCGCCCGCGAACGGCTGCTGAGCGAAAAAAGGCGCGTTCGCTGGAAGGCCGAGCCCTTCGCGCCGAGCGCTCCCGGCAGTTCACCACGGCCCTCAAGCTGCTGCGCAGAGCGCAGGTCGCGGATCCAGATCCCTCGCTCTGGTTGGCTGCGGCTCGCGTGCTTGAGCGGCAGGGACAGTCAGTGGCCGCGCGCCGCGCACGGAGTCGGGCCCTAGCGCTGGCCGAGCAGCTTGCGGGCAGTAGGGTCAAAACCGATGAGCGTCCACCAATCAATGGAACGTCACGGTCCATCGATGTCAGTCCGGACGGCGAGCTCTACGCGCTAACGTCAGGCTCCCACAACCAGATCACCACCATCTGGTCCAGGAAACCCCAGCGTCCGTTAGCGATTCTGCCGGGAGCGCTCTTACGCCCCGGCTTCGATCGCTCGAGCAGTCGCGTGGCTACGGTGCTCAAAGACCGCGTGCGCATCTGGGATGTGCGTCGACAACGGGTACTGCGCGAGCTGAGGGTCAAAGGAGTCGGCTCGGAGTGGATGGATCTGAACGGGACCCGCCTCATCGCAAGAAATGGCTACGATTTCGAGATCTGGAACTGGCGCCGCGGCTCCTTGCTGGGCCGTCTCAAGACGTCACACTACGACCCCACTCCCCCTGATCAGGGCCCTTTGCAGGGTGACCCAATGAATTTCTCGGCCATCAGTCGCGATGGTCGGCTGCTGCTGACCGAGGGCAAGGACCTGCTGCTGTGGGACCTGCGGAAAAACGGGAAGTTGCGAGCAACGATGAAGACTCGTCTGCCGAGTCCTGGCTACGAGCGTCCTCAGGGCGTGGTCATCTTCGGTCCGCGCGGCAGACTCGTGGGCCATGTCGGATCGGGGCACTTGAAGGGACGCTACCAGGACGAGATCCTGCTTTGGAAAACGGGCCGTACCAAGCCGTGGCGCCGGGTTCAGCATCTCATCAAGCGCAGTCGCACGTACGCGATATCCCTGGACTGGCAGGGGCGACTCTACCAGGCCACGGACGAGGACGAGCTTGTGGTTTGGAATGCTCGACGCACTCGGCGAATCCGCACGCTGAAGGGGGCGGGCAGTCGGGTCGCATTTGATCGCAAGGGGCGCTTCCTGGTGGCCTCTGGAACTATGCGACCGTCAGTTTGGGACCTGAAGAAGTGGGCGCTTGTAAAACCGCCCGGCATCTCCCTCAGCTCTGTTACCGATGTGGCACTGGTGGATCAGGGACGCCAGCTGGTCGTGGGCGGGACCGGCCCAGTCATTCAGCTGTGGAACACGACCCTCGGGCGACTGGAGGGCGCGATTCGCGGGCCGAAGAAGGGCGTCGGTCTCCTGGCCGTCTCCCCCGACGCAAAGAAACTGGTCGCCCTCACTGGCAATTCACTGTGGTACGGGCCTCTGCGGCCGGGAGCGCTCCGCCAGCTTCCCGGCAAGAGAGAATGGCGCGTGCAAGCCGTCGCCTATGGCCCGCGGGGCAAGCTCCTGGCAGCCGGAACAAGTGAAGGCGAGGTTCACGTCATCGCGCTCCCGTCTGGAAAAACAGTGCATCGGCTCAAGGGGGTCCTCACCGACCGTACGTCCAAAACTGACGCGGCGGATGCGCTTCAGTTCAGCCCAGACGGGTCACAGCTGTTCATTGCGCTGCGGCACGGCCGCATCAGGCAGTGGCAACTGGCATCTGGCAAACATCACGTTGTAGCCACTGTCCGCAAGTCCGGCCTGGTGAAGATCTATGTCCGCCCCGATGGCAAAATTGTCTGCCAATGGGTCGATGCGATGAAGAACCGCAAGCGGGCCTGGCTGTTGCCAAGCAAAAAGAAGGTTGCATGGGAAGCCGAACCGAAAGGCCGCGTTCTGCTCCGCGTCGTCAACAACGGTGTGGCTGTGGGCTTTGGGATCGGCACCTGGGGGCCCAATGGCCGAATCGCGCGCAAGGTCCGATACATCAAGCTCGCCGGGATGCAATTGATGATGACCCAATGGACAGCCCCCAGTCTGCGCGTGCTAACTTTACCTGATCTACACCACGTGTACCTCGTTCGCCCGGACGGCCCACTGGACGCGTGGATCGCCCGCATCCGCCCCACCATGGCCGGTGGGTGGATCGCGAACACCCGGCACGGCGAGTGGGACGCATCCAAGGGCGTGAATCGTCTCAGCGTTTGGACGGACGGAAAGAGACGGTATCCTTGGGACCTGGCCTGGCACGCACATCATGTTCCAGGGTTGCTCGGTCAAGTCCTGGCGCCCAAGGAGACACCGCGACAGCTCTGGCACCGGTGGCTCAGAACTCGCAAAAGGCGCGCTTCGGTCAAGCCCACGTCACTCCGCAAGGGGCAACAGCCACCCGTCACCGTACTCTCTCGCGCGGCCGCCAGTCCGCCGTCCCAAAAACAGATACTCAGCCGGTTGCGACGGCTGCTTCCCCGCCTCAAGGCCTGCCTCACGAAGAAGAAGCTGTCGGAAGGCACCGCCAACGTAGATTTCTCAGTGAAGACCTCGGGCAGGATCTGGAAGGTCCTGTGCGATCGCCTGCTCCGAGCCAAGTCGTGTCGTTGTCTGCGGCGACACCTGCAACGCTGGCGCGGAAAGCCCATCCCCAAACCGATGCGCTACCACAACGTGCAGATCTCTTCGTCTGCCAGTTGGTAGGAGGCGCACGCTGCAGACGGCCATCTGCTTCTCGTCGTCGATGTCGAGGAAGAGGAGCTGGAGGGTTGTGCATCAGCACACGGTTAGTTAACCGACAATGTGTTATCGGACGTAAATGTTGTGCGTTGCACAACGAATAGCCCGCGGCCGGCGCGCTCAGATCTGACGGGCTGAGTTAGGCGATTCTCGAGAGTTGGGGGTATAACGCTAGGCATGCAGGAGGACTGGAATCGCGATGACCTGGTACGAGGACCTCAGCCCATGTGACTGGTACGGCGCTTCGGCGGCCAAGGTGCTCCGGGCCGTCGGTTGGTTGGGGGAGGGGCGACCGTTCCCGACCGGCGACGTCGATCGGGAGGTCTACGAGCGACTCTCTACGATCCCGCCGTTTCCGTTTCCGCTGCCGGTTTGCGCCGGTGTTCACGTATGCGAAGTGTGTCGTTTCGAGGGAGAGGCCGCGGACAATGGCGAGCACATCATTCCTGGAAACGGCGTGCTCTTCATCGCTCCCAGGATGATCAGACACTACATGAACGCCCACTGGTACCAGCCCCCGCAGGAGTTCTGCCGCGCCGTTCTGGAGTGTCCCGGCGCGGAAACGATGGACTACAAACGGGCAGTGCTCGACAACGGCGGCAGGGCGTTGATCGCCGCGTTGAAGGAGCTCCAGCAGGCGGCAGAGGGATAGACGGTTGGCCCCGGCTGAACAACATTCGCTGCTCGATCTCGTTGCCGGCTGCCTCGTTGGCGGCGCCATTGGCGACGGTATGGGCAGCGCCGTGGAGGGCCGCTCGACCGTGTCCACCGAAGACCTCCAAGCGGACTGGCGCCTGAGGCATACCTTCGCGAGCCATATCGTAATGCGTGGGAAGCCAGTGCAGGCAGTGAAGGAACTTCTGGGCCACTCCAGCATCGCCACGACCATGAGGTACGCTCACCTCAGCCCAGATGTGCTCAGAGACACGGTGGCGGCACTCGACGAACCTGCGCCACGACCACATGATGACCATATGACCGGCGCTAAAGTCCTCTCGATGGACGAACGCCGACAAACCATAAAAAAACCCGGTACTTCGTAGTACCGGGCTGTGTGACCCCACCGGGAATTGAACCCATCACGCAAATCGCAAGACCTCAATCATTCCGCGCCTTTTCCCGATTCTAGCCGCCAGATCCAGTGTCCAGTCCGTACCAAAGATTACGCGCCGTTACGATCCGGCGCGGAAAAGCGTAGGCACTCGCTGGGCACCGGGCAACGGTCACCTGGTCACCTGGTCACCTGGGCACCTGGTCACCTGGGCACCGTGGCACGTGGGTACTGCAGCACCCGGGCACCTGGTGGACGCACCGCTCGGAAACTGATCCAATCACCGCTTAGAAAGTGATCCACCCCAGCCCCATCTCCGGTAAAGATTTGGTTACCAGACTAAATCAAAATCGGTGGCCTCATGATTCAACTGGATTTCGAGACGTTAATTTGAACCTGTGACCATCGGGTATGAGCCCGACGAGCGGGTCAATGATTTCAGCAACCTAGCGGATTCTTTGGACACCGCTTTGGACTGAGCCGCACCCAGTAGGCCCGAGTGGACGTTTTGGACGGACAAAACGCATCTTTTGGACGACAGATGCGTTCGTCCAATCGGGCCTACTCAGTCCAAAGGGACGGATGCCGTTCGCCCTCCGCTCTGTGGATCGGGCCTCTGAAAGCAGGCCTGAGGTCCATCCGTCACTGGAGTGATGTAGTAGTTCCTACCACACCGCCTAATTCGGGGGGTTGTATATGTGAGCACTTACGGCTCTAGATGTGTCAATTGAAAGTCCTACATTACTGTGCTACTTAACGAGATGTTCGGTCTGACCCGAAAGACCCTGGATTCGGCACGCTGGAGTCTGGGGCTGCGCTAGATCGGATTCGGACGAAACCGGAGATCACGCGATTGAGCCTGGCTCGATTCCATAGCCGTCAGAGGGTGCCCATAGCGCTCGTGATAACGAGCGCCTTCGTGGTTCAGCTCGTTGGACAGTACCTGCATCTGTCCAACCATAACCACTTCATGGGCGAGCACTCCGCCGAGGTGGTGGAGAGCCATCACGGAGACTCGCGCGACTGCGTCGAGCACACCCGGCAGGCACAATCGGGTGAGGCAAGCTCTCACGGTCGACTGAAACGAGGCTGCAGTCACACGCCGAGTGAGGCCAAGCCTTGTCCGCTCCAGCATCTCCGGCACCAGCAATCCGATCACCCGAGCTGCAACGCCGTGAGCGTGGCGGCCCATTCTTGGAAGCTTCACGTTCGCCCCACGTCGGACCGTCGGCACCGCCTCGAATCCATCTACCGTCTTGCTCCCAAGCAATCCCCACCCACGCTGTCCTAGCAGCGAGAATCGACTGAACAACTAGGATTTCTACAGGAGGAGTGCCGCAGCGCCGTGTATCGAACGCGGGCGGTGGATCTCCTATCGGGAGAAGACGAAATGCAGATCAAGAACGTTCGCCTCGGGCTCGTCTCGGGGCTTGTGCTGCTGTCTATCGCACTGTCTGTCGGCTGCGGTGACAACAATAACAACAACGTGAACGACTGGGAATGCGCCGAGGGGCGCGACGGCTGGGAGAGATGCGTCGGGGATCAGATCCAGTACTGCCATGAGGTGGCGGGCATGACGCCCCACTTCCACAATGGCCGCGACTGCGCAGCCGAGGGACTCGCCTGCGTCGAGGAGGCCGACCACCACGAGTCTTTCTGCGTGGACATGAGCGTGACCTGCACCGACAGCGAGTTCCGCTGCGAGGGAAACACGGCCTACAACTGCATCGACGGTCACGAGGCCCAGGAGCCCTGCGGCACCGGGATCTGCCACGAGCACACCGACGAGGCCCACTGCGAGGACCAGAGCGAGGAGTGCGGGGGCCACGGCCACATCGACGGCGACCACTGTCACTGCGACACCGGCTACGTGCTCGACCCCGATGATCCCCTGAACTGCGTTTCCGAGGTGCCGTTCCCGCAGCAGGCCTGCGACAACTTCCAGAACGGCACGGTGGAGCAAAAAAGCGTCACCACCACCTTCGCGGACGTGTTCGCGCCGGACTACCACGCCGATCTGGACGTGCCGGTGGAGGTGACCCTGCCCGCCGGATCTCCCAGCTACATCCACTTCCCCATCATGGAGACTGGGGAGTACGTGCTCTTCTTGAACACCACCGGAGTGTTCGAGACGTCCTATGACCGGGATGCGACGGAGCTGGCTGTGAGCGGTGGGACGCCGAACGGGATGTGCGACACCGTGCTCACCGAGCACTGGCATATCGAGGCCACCATGGATGCCACCCAGCCTCCGGTGCCTGGGGTGCTGGAGTTCAGCGCGCCGGCCACGGAGACCACGGTGCGGTTCATCATCATGATCTATGCGGAGTAAACCGCTGCGAGCATGGCGCGAACCAGGCGCCCCCGTTCCGCGGCGCACCGCGATCATAGCGTCGAGCGCGGGGGGACGACTGAACATCGCGCGAGGAGAGAGTGTCATGACACGTATCTTACGCTCTGCAATCTGGGTCCTGTTATTCCTGTGCCTTCCCCTGGGGTCCCTCGTGGGGCACCTGTCCTGTAACCAGACCTCGGGGGAGAGGGCCAGCTTCCAGACAGGCTTCACCGGCGGGCTGTCAGACAGCGACACGGTGAGCTCCTTCACCAACAGCCGCGGTTGGACGGTGACCCTCTCGAAGGCCTACGTCGCACTGGGGCCGGTGTACTTCTACTCCTCGCCGCCTCAGACGGCGCTGCTCGAGCGCCTTCTCGGAAACGGCACGGCGCGGGCCTGCCCCGCCCACGCGCAGTTCGACAAGGGCGCGGTGCTCGGCGAGGTGCTGGAGCAGTACGCCGTGGATCTGCTCAGCGGCGAGGTGCTGGATACGGGCCTGCGCTACGGCGTGGCCGGCACAGCCCGCATGTTCGAGGTGCACCTCCACCCCCCAGGTGAGGTCGCGCCGGGATCAACAGCCTCGACCTTCGAGCCCTTGAACGGGCACTCCATCTGGGTGGCGGGCACAGCCACCAAGGACGGCAGCACTGTGGAGTTCGAGGGCGGCCTGACCATTCCGGACGAGGGGACCCTCCGGATCGTGATGAGCATCCCGACGGAGCTGGAGCTCCGGGACACTGCCGACCACCCGGGTCGGGCCGTGGTGAAGGTGCACCTGGACGCCTGGTTCTACAACGTCGACTTCGGCTCCCTGACCGAGCTGGCCGGCTCAGGTCGGTACGTCATCGGCGAGGATACCCAGGCCTATCAGGCGCTTCAGGTGGGTCTGCGGTCGCGGACATCCTACAGCGCCACGTGGAGGAACCCATGAGCACGCGAAGCAACGAGCATCATCACGTTCGCTGGTCGGTCGTGGCATTCACTCTCCATCTCTTGATGCAGCTCGCCGGGCTTGTGGCCTGTGTGAGCGAGGACACCGCCGGAAAAGGCAACGTCGTCTTCGAGGCCGGCGGCGGTAAGGCACTGCAGGAGGGCTTCCCCTACAACGAGGGTGGCGCGGAGTTCGCCTTCGTGGATGGCTGGTCCCTGCAGTTCACCAAGTACGTAGTGGTGATCGGTGACGTCGAAATGAGCGATCCCGCGAGTGGCTCGGTCCGGGGGGCCTTCGCCGGTCCGGTCGCCTTGGACCTCAAGCAAGACCAGGGGGACACCCAGGAGCTGGCGACACTGACCGATCTGCCTGCCACCCGGCAGGACGTGGCGTTCAGCTTCCTGCGGGCCACGCCGTCCGTCGAGAACCGTAACGTCGAGATCGCCGACCTCGAGCTCATGATCCAGGAGGGCTGGTCGTACCTCGTCGAGGGCGTGGCCAGCAAGGATGGAACGGAGGTGGAGTTCTTCTTCGGGTTGGGGCTGCCCACACGTTATTACCAGTGCGTCAACGGCAAAGATCAGACCCAAGGGGTGGCTGTACAGGCCAACAAGACCATCGGCGTTTACATCTATGCGCACGCGGTTCATCTCTTCTGGGATACCCTGGCGTCGGGGGACGAGGATCTGCGCTTCGACGCCTTCGCGGCCGTGGCCGGCGAGGATGGGCGAGTCACCAACGACGAGCTTGCCCTGCAGGACCTCACCGACCTGCGGGACGCAAACGGCAATCCGTTGCGCGATCAAGACGGCCACCGCGTTTTCTACAACGACGGGGGGATGCTGCCACCGGACTCGCTCACGCTGGAGACCTTCATCAACTACGCGGCCCGGGCCGGGGTTCACTTCAACGGCGTGGGGCTCTGCTTCACCGAGCGCTTGGACTAGGGTGTTGTCTTCCTCAAAGGACCTGAGAGCGATGAATCATACTCAGACGCCGCGACGCTCGGGTCGGCGAGTGCTCGTTTGCGGCCTGGCTGCCGGAATCGTCACAACGTTGGCCGCGAGCTGGAGCACCGGCTCCGTGGATGCGCGCAGCCAGCTTCAGGCTTGGGCGACCGAGCTTGCCAAGCTGCGTGCCGAGACCGACTCCCTGGACACCCAGCTCCGGGCGGAGCGGACCCGTGGGTTGACGGAGCTCCGGACCTTGATGCAGCGGAAGGGCGAGCTGCAGCTCGCGCTCGACCGCGCCGGGATCCGGGTGTCCACAGCGCGCCGGAGCCTCAAGGAGGTGGAGAAGCGGCTAGAGCAGAGCAAGCAGAAGCGACAACGGCTGGTCCCGGTGCTCGTGCAGAGCCTCGCCCGTCTGCGGGGCGTGGTCGTACAAGGGCTGCCTTTCCGGCTCCAGGAGCGGTTGCGCGTGCTGGACGAGCTGCTGGTGAAGCTCAAGGCTGGGCGAATCGAGCCGGAGACGGCCGTGTCCCGGCTCTGGCGCTTCCTGGAGGACGAGCTCAAGCTCACCGGGGACGTTCAGCGGACGCAGCTCCCCCTGTACCTCTCCGACAAGGAGGGAACGCCGCGTCAGTTGGTGGACGTGGTTCGGCTCGGCATGGTCACCTTGTTCACCAAGACCAAGGGCGGGCGATTCGGGCAGCTCCGCCAGGTGGGCCCTGGCGACTGGCGTCACCGCTGGCTTACGCGATCGGACCACAAACAAGAGGTCCGGCGGCTCTTCGAGGCGCTCGGCAAGAACCACACCGAGGGCGCCTATCGGCTGCCACTGCCATTCGTGACCGGGGCACCGGGGCAAAAGGGTAGGGGTGCACCATGATGGGGCCGGGGTACGTGATGGCGCTGATGGTGGTGGCTGCTCCCGCACGACCGAGCCAGCCGCGGCCTCCGCGGGTACCGACCTTCCGGGAGGCCTATCGCCGGGAGCGAGCCGAGCTGCTGGCCGAACGACAGGTGCTCCGCAAGCAGCTGGCAGAGCTCACCAAGAAGAACGGTGTGACTCGAACGAAGCTCGAAGGAGAGATCAAGGCACTGCTCCATGCTGCGGCGTCCCGGCGCGAGGCTGCGGTTCACCTCGAGGGACGCCTTACCGCGGCCCGGGAGCGGCTCACCAACGTGACCGACCAGTCGGGGCTGGTGGAGGCCAACCTGGACGTAGCCGTGCACTCTCTCCGCAAGCTTGGGATCGCAGTGCCAGATAGTCCAGCCCTGCAGAAGCGTCTGGAGCAGACCTTGGAGAGCGGGATCGCGGCCGTCCGGCGATTCGGCACGGTGCACGTGCGTTCCGGGCGCTTCTTCGGACCTGACGGGGTCGAGGTGCAGGGCCGGATCGTGCACGTGGGCCGCATCGCCGCCCTCGGCACGGCCGCGCGGACGGGGGGGGTCCTGGTCCGCGTACAGAACGGGGGGTTGAAAGTAGCGGACACCTCCGAGCGCGGAGTGGCTCGACGGCTGGCGGACGGCGCGCGGCTCGACTCCACCCCCATCCACCTGCTGAGCCCGTCCGGCAAGTCCACGCGCATGCACAAGAAGCCGGGGTTCATGGAGCAGCTGCGCGCGGGTGGGATCATCGCCTGGGTCATCGTGGGGCTCGCGCTCTTTTCGCTGTTGATCATCCTGGAGCGGGTTCTCGTGCTTCTCCTCGCTTCCAACCGCGCGCGACGTCTCTTCGAGCGGTTGCGCAAGCAGATCCTGGACGGGCGAAGCGAGGCGGCCGAGGCAATGTTGCAACGGCACGGCGCCCTTGCACGGGTGCTCCGTGTCATACTCCAGCACCGCGACGAGTCTCGGGAGCGCCTGGACGAGCTCGCCGCCGAGTCCGTGCTCCGGGAGACCCCGCGCCTAGAGCGCCTGCTGCCGCTGCTGGGCGTCGCCGCGGCCGTGGCTCCCCTGCTGGGTCTGCTGGGTACAGTCACTGGGATGATCTCTACCTTCCGGGTGATCACCGAGCACGGCACCGGCGATCCCCGGCTGCTCTCAGGAGGGATCTCCGAAGCGCTGATCACCACGGAGTTTGGCCTGGCCGTTGCCATCCCGGTGCTCCTCATACACACGATGCTCGTGCGGTGGTCCGACCGGATCACGGATCAGATGCAAATCTTCGCCATGGCGCTCATCAACCTACTGAAGCGATCGCCTGCAGAGGGTGCCGCCTCCATGGGTGGGCGCGATGCGGTCGGGGAGGAGCAGGTTGAAGGAGCCGCCGAAACGAACGGTCAGCCCTATGACGAGGAGGACAAAGGCGAGGGCAGTCGGTCAAAGGAGGTGAGTCGTGCCCCTGCTGGATGATACCGTCACGCGCTTTGCGGCGATGGGCGGAGTGGTGATGATCCCCCTGTTGGCGGTGGGTGGGGCGCTCTGGTACTTGCTCGTGCTACGTGGGCTCTCACTCTGCCGCGGGTTTTCAGGGACGGCCTCGGTGGCGCTCGGCAAGGCCACGAGTGGGGCACCTCCGGGTGGTGGCGTTGTCGGTGGGGCGATCGGCGAGATCCTCGCGCACCGCTCGCCGCGTGGGATCGAGGCTGCCGAGCTGGAGAGGATCCTCCAGGCCCGGCGACAGAGGACTGAGCGGTACGGCCGGGTGATCCTGGCCTTCGTGGCAGCGGCGCCCTTGCTCGGTTTGCTCGGTACGGTGAGCGGCATGATCGAGACCTTTCATGCGCTCACCGAGATGGCCCTCGTGTCCGAGTCCGGAGGCATCTCAGGGGGGATCTCCGAGGCCTTGGTCACCACCCAGATGGGGCTGGCCATAGCCATCCCGGCCATGATCGTAGCCCGGGTGCTCGAGGGGCGCGCCCGTCGCCTGCGGCGGGATCTCGACGAGCTGGCCACCGTGAGCCAGGCCTTGCTCGCCCGCGATAGTGGGGGGACACCGTGAGCCACCTGGCGAAGCTGCGCAAGTCCAAGGAGCGGAGTGCCGATATCAACCTCGGCCCGCTCATCGACATCATCTTTATCCTGCTGATCTTCTTCGTGGTGACCACGACCTTCGTGAAGGATCTGGAGGTGAAGATCGAGCGTCCTGGGGCGGCCTCGGGCCAACGGGTGGACAGACGCGCTGTGCGTGTGGCCATCGACGCGGCGGGCAAGGTGTACATCGATGGGCAGCCGGTGCACGGATGGATGGTGCAGAATCGGGTGCGGGAGCTGCTGTCCCAGCAGCCGGACCGGCCGGTGCTGGTGGTGGCCGACAAGCGGCTGGTCACGGCGCGGCTCATCGAGGTCGTGGACGAGTGTCGTCTGGCCGGTGCGCGCAGGGTGGGCGTGGACGTGGAGCGTATCGAATGAAACGGTGGTGGCGAAACATGGTGGCCTTGGCGGTGGCCATGCTGGTGATGATCGCCACCCTGGCGCTCACGGCCCACCTAAGCCAGCGCGTCACCCCGAAGAAGAAGAAGGCCCGCAAGATGGCCCCACCCATCCAGGTGGTGCGCAAGAAGAAACCCAAGCGCCGTCGCACGCGAACCCGTCGCCGCGCGCGTGCGGCGGCGCCGGTGAAGACGGTCAGCCTGCCGGCGCTGAGCTTGCCCTCCTCCATCCAGGCGCCCGCGGCGGTGTCCACCGAGCTGGATACGAAGACGCTCCACCGTGTTGCCCTGAAGCGGGAGCAGAAGCTCACGACCAAGGCGAACCTGGTCTTCACTGAGGAGATGGTGGACGACCCGCCGCGTGTAATTATCGGTGGCTCACCTCGCTATCCTTTCGAGGCGCAGCAGCGCGGCATCGAAGGCGAGGTGAAGCTCCGGATCCTGGTGAGCACCAAGGGCGCGGTGACACAGGTTTTGGTGGTTTCGGCACGGCCTCAAGGTGTCTTCGACAGGGCTGCGGTCCGTGCGGCTCGGCAGTACAGGTTTCGCCCAGCCCGATACCACGACAGGGCCGTGCAGGTCTGGGTCGTGAAGACCTTCAAGTTCCAGCTGAGGTGACCCATGCGCGCGCTAACAACGATTTGGCTCTGTGTCGGGCTCCTCTTCTCGGGAGAGGCGCGGTCCCAGCCCAGTGCGTCGGATCCCGACGATCCGCCGCGATCGAAGCTGCCGCGGGTGTCCTACCTGGAGGTTGCCCGACAGGAGATCATCCACGGCCACCTCGACAAGGCCGTCAAGGCGCTGGCGGCGGCTCGTCGCTGCTGGCGGAAGCACCGCACCGCCTGCGGATTCGACCGCCTGGACTACCAGTCCCTGGTGGGTATCGTGTACCTGGAACACGGAAAGTACCGCAAGGCTGCCAAGGCGTTCCTGGAGGTGGTGGACAAGAAACCCCAGCGCACTTCGGCCTGGCTCTACCTGGGCCAGGCGCTGTACGCACTGCAGAAGTACCGCGCCGCAGTGATCGCGCTGAGGAAAGCTCACGTAGTTGGCAAGGACATGCCCCGGTACTTCGCCATGCTGGCTCGATCCGCCCACAAGTCTCACCAGCACGAGGTGGCTCGTCAGTCCCTGGCGGAGGGGCTTGAGCGTTTCCCGAGAGATCGGGTCCTCCTCATCGATCTCACGCTGCTCTATACGCGGCATGGGCTCCTCAAGTCTGCGATGACCATCGCGCAGTACTTCCTGCGGGCCACGGGAGGGGAAATCCTCGCGCACCTGATGGTGGCCGACGCCTACATCGAAGCTCGCCGCTACGGCCGCGCCATCGGGGTACTGGAAGAGGCAAGGCTCGCGGCACCGCGGGACCACCGCGTGCTGGAGCGCCTGGCCTACACCTACGCGCGCAAGGGCCTGCCCTACGCCTCCGCGCGACTGTTCGCCCGCCTGGCCCGCCAGGCCCCTTCCTTCGCCCACGCCACCGCCGAGCAGTACCGGACGGTGGGTCGGCACAGAGAGGCCCTGCGGTGGAATCGCCGGGTCCCGGACCCGAAGAAGCGGCTGCGCCAGCGGCTGGACATCTACCTGGAGACCGGCGCGTACCGTCGGGCGTTGCTGCTGCAGGGGCCGCTCCGGCGCGCCGGTGCGCTGGACGCGGCGGTCAGCTACCGCCTGGCCCACGCGGCGATCCGGGTGGGGCGATACCAGGTCGCGGCGCGCCTGCTGGCCTCGCTCTCGTCCGGCCCGTGGGTGCGCCTCGGGGAGCGGCTCCACCAGGTGCTGCTCGTCTGCAAGGAGAAGCCATGGCTTTGCCCCTGACCCACCACTGCGCCTGGCGCATCGGCCTGGTATTTTGGATTCCCATGCTCCTGTGCTCGGTGGTCCTGCAAGACGCCTACGCCCAATCCTCGGCCCGCACTGCCAAGCCAGCCCGTCCCGCCGCACGCCCTACGCCCCGGCGGAAGGCGTCAGCCAAACCCCGGGCCAAGGCGCCACGCCCCCGGCCGCGGCGCACGTCGGCGCGCCGTCCAGCCGGACGCGAGAGCGCAGCGCGACGGCTCGGTCTGCCCGAACTGGACCTGGATGTGCCCGGCGATCGATCGCGGCCGCGCCTGCGTCCCCGGCCGCGCTCCCGGCCGGACACCAGCACCTATCGGCTCGGGGACACGGTCGTTACCGGGACCAAGCGGTTGCGGTCGACTCCAACGGCGCGTTACGAGGTAAAGCTGGGCAAGCTGAAGATCGTCCCCCGTAAGAGCGTGGCCGAGCACCTCATGCTGGCGCCGGGCGTGCTCACCACAAACCACGGTGGCGAGGGCCACGCCCACAGCACGTACATGCGGGGCTTCGCTGCGGGCGAAGGGAAGGACATCGAGTTCACGCTCGACGGGGTCCCGCTGAACGAGGTCTCCAACGCGCACAACCACGGCTACACCGACCTGTTCTTCCTGCCGCCCGAGTTCGTCAAGACCGTCACCATCACCGAGGGACCGTTTTTACCCTCCCAGGGCGACTTCGCCTTCGCCGGGTCGGCCAACTACGAGCTGGGCATCTCCGAGCGCGGCTCCCTGGCCAAGTACGGGATCGGCCTGAGGAACACCCACCGGCTGCTGCTGCTGATTGCTCCCCAGGGCCAGGACGAGCAGACCTTCGGCGGCTTCGAGTTCTACCGCACCGACGGGTTCGGACCCAACCGGGCGGCACAGCGGGCCCTCGGCCTGGGCAGCTACGCGCGCACTCACAAGCGGCTCAGGCTGCGCTGGAGGCTCGGCTTCTTCGGCTACGCGGCCCGGTACGACCAGCCGGGGCCGGTGCGCCAGGACGATGTCGCCACCGGTCAGATGGGTTTCTTCGACTCCTACGACACCAACCAGGGAGGGGAGAGCAACCGGTTTCTCGGCACGTTCCACCTCGAGGTCGGGCCCAAACGGTCACGGTTCCGGCAGGTGGCCTGGTTCGGCTATCGCACCATGCGGAACCGATCCAACTGGACCGGCTGGATGCTGGACGATCTCACCGACGGCGAGGTGATCGTGGCTACCGAGCAGCGCGGAGACGGGATCGAGATGCGCTACAAGGTGTTCCAGGCGGGATCGAGCGGACGCTACACGCTTTCGCGAAACCTGCTCAAGCACGAGCAGCAGCTCGCGCTGGGGTACCTGCTCCGCTTCGATCACGGCGAGTCCTCCCAGCGCCGGCTCCGCGCTGTGACGGCGATTCCCTACCGCACGGTCTTCGACCACGAGTTCACGGTGCTCAACCTCGCAGGGTGGGTGAACGTGAACTTTCGCCCGCTTTCGTGGTTGGCGGTTCGCGGCGGGCTCAGGCTCGACACCTTCAGCTTCGGGGTGACCGACTTCAACCAGCTCGACTCCGACCGAGAGGGCGTGCGGCTACCGGACCAGACCGCGCAGGCCTTCGGCTACGCGGTGAACCCGCGGTTCACGGTCGACTTCACGCTCTACAAGGGGCTGCACTTCGTCACCTCCTACGGGCAGGGCACCCGGTCTACCGAGGCCGCGGCACTCTCGGACAACGAGACCGCTCCCTTCGCGCTCTCCCAGCAGGTGGATGGTGGCCTGACCTATGAGTACGGGCGCGCCGGTGGCCCTTTCCACCTCAAGGCTCAGGCGAGTTACGTGTATACCTACGTGAACAAGGACCTGATGTTCAGCGAGGCGGCGGGCCGCAACGAGTTGGTGGGTAGCACCACACGCCACGCCGCCCTGCTGGGCGTGCGGGCCTTCGTGGGCCGCTGGTTCGACGCGCTGCTCAACTTCGGCTGGACCCACGCCGTCCTGAATGACACCGGCGAGCGGCTGCCGTACGTGCCCCAGGTTGTTCTGCGCCTCGATACGGGGGTTCGAGGGAACCTGTTCCGCTGGACCCTTGGCGGGATTCCCGTGCAGGGGAGGATCGGCCTGGGGTTCACCTACGTTCCAGGTGTGCCGCTGCCTTACAAGGAGTTCGGCGAGCCTTGGTACCTCATGAACCTGGGCGGGGAGATCCGGCTCTGGAAGTTCTCCCTGGGCATCGAGATCCGGAACCTGCTGAACCGGCAGTACCGGCAATCAGAGTTCAACTACGCGAGCAACTTCCGTGGCCCTACGGTGGTTTCGTCGCAGGTCGCCATGCGCCACTTCGTGGCGGGCGAGCCGTTCTACGTGATGGGGACGTTCACCGTGCATGTGGAGGAGCTCTTCTGGCCTCGCGGGCGTCGCCGCACGGAAGGCACGAAGCCGGCGACCCGCCAAGCCCCCCGACTGTAGCACGTGGTGCGTCGGCCCCTATTGACGTAAGGTTCGGAAAGCCCGTAAGGTTTGGCCCAGGTATCAATATCACGCTCCGAGCCTTGCACCCTGCGGCCTGCGCCATGGGTGTCTGGCCGATAGGGTCGCAGTGGAAACGCTCCGGCCTCCCGTGTTTGGAAAGGAGCCACTATGTCATTCTGTCCTTCCGGCAGGATTGCGAATCCTTCGTTTGTTGTTTCGTCTGCCAGGGCGGCGCGTTCGTTCGTATTTGCCGCTCAACGTCGGGGACTAGCGTTCCTGCTCGTCGCGCTACTACTGGTTTTCAGCAGCGGCTGCAAGTCACGGTCGGCGAAGAACGTCCTGCTCGTGAGCGCCGCGATGAGCTTGCGGGATGCCTTCACCGAGGCGGGACGACGGTTCGAGCGCCGGCATCCGGGCAAGCGCGTCCGGTTCAACTTCGCCTCGTCCGGGACCCTCGCGACGCAGATCATTCGAGGGGCGCCCGTGGACGTCTTTGCCTCGGCATCCCAGCATCACATGAACCGCGTGGCGCGGAAAGGGCTGGTGCTCCCCAAGCACCGGCACGACTTCGCGCGCAACACGTTGGTGGTCATCCAGCCACGCAATCACGGCAGGCGCCTCCGTACCGTGGAGGACCTCCGCATGGCCGGGAAGATCGCCATTGGCAACCCTCGGACGGTGCCCGCGGGCCGATACGCGCGCGCGATGCTGAAGCACCACAAGCTCTGGTCGCCGCTCCGGAAGCACCTGGTATACGGAGAGCATATCCGGCAGGTGCTGGACTATGTTGCGCGGAACGAGGTGGATGCCGGCCTGGTCTATGGGACCGACTATCGGCTGCGGAAGAAGGACGTCGTCCTGGTTGCCTCGGCGGCACCGCAGAGCCATCCACCCATCATCTATCCAGTGTCGGTGCTCAAGGAGACCCGAAAACGAAAGCTGGCGCTGCTCTTCGTCCAGTTCCTGCTGTCGGCGGAAGGCAGGCGTATTCTCGAAAAGCACGGCTTTCAGCCCGTGCGTGCCGCTCGCTGAGGGTTGGTCTCGTCGGGCGACCATTGCTCACGCGAGTGGTGATGCCACAGGAGAACACGTGTCCACGACGTCCTTTTCGGTCTATCTTTCGTTCAAGGTCGCGCTGGTCGCCACCTCGATGGTGGTCCTCGTCGGCACGGCGCTGGCCTGGCTCCTGGCGCGCAGGCGCTTCTGGGGCCGCACCCTCCTGGACGTCATGCTCACCTTGCCGCTAGTGCTCCCACCCACGGTGACCGGGTACTACCTGATCGTGCTGTTCGGGCGCAACGGAGCGCTGGGCAAGCCGATCTACGAGCTCACGGGATGGACGGTGATGTTCACCTGGTGGGCGGCCGTGCTCGCCTCCTTCATCGTGGCCCTGCCCCTGATGATCAAGACGGCCCGCGCGGCCATGGAGGCGGTGGACAAGCGATACCTGGAGGCCGCCACCATGCTCGGCTACTCTGAGCGTGAGACCACCTTCAGGGTCCTGCTTCCCCTGTCCCGGCGGGGGCTCATCGCGGGGGCCGTTCTCGCCTTCGCGCGCGCCCTTGGCGAGTTCGGTGCGACCTTGATGGTGGCCGGCAATATCCCGGGAAAAACGGACACGGTGCCCATCGCGATCTACAGTGCGGCGGGCAGCGGCGACTGGTCACAGGCGAACACCCTGGTGCTCCTCTTCACCGGGCTGTCGGCGCTGATCCTCTACGTCACGGTGAAGCTGGTGGGGCGGTGATCATGGACCTCGACGTCAACGTGAAAAAACGACTCGACGGCTTTGACCTGCAGGTGAGCTTCCAGGCAGCCCCCGGGCTCTCGGTGTTCTTCGGCGACTCCGGAGCCGGCAAGACACTTACCCTCAGGATGATCGCCGGCCTATTGCGTCCGGACGAGGGGCGAGTGACGTTTGGCGGGGAGGTACTCTACGACCAATCGACGCGGGTCTGGGTGCGGCCCCAGAAGCGCCGGATCGGATTCGTGTTCCAACACGAGTCCCTGTTTCCCCACCTGACGGTACAGAACAACATCCTCTTCGGCGGGCGAGGTCTCGGAAAGGCGAAGAGCCGCGAGCGGGCCAACGAGCTGCTGCGCAGGCTGAGCCTCGAGAAGCTGGCGGACAAGGCCCCCGGGGAGATATCGGGTGGACAGAAGCAGCGGGTCGCCCTTGCACGCACCCTCATGCAGGAGCCACGAGCCCTGCTCCTCGATGAGCCGTTCTCCGCGCTGGATCTCCTGAATCGAAAGAAGATGCGCGAGTGCCTGGCCCAGGTGATGCGGGAGCTCTCGATTCCGGTGATCCTGGTCACACACGACCTGGTGGAGGCGCTCACGCTCGCCGACCAACTGCTCATCGTGGACGATGGTAGGATCGTGCAGCAGGGTCCGCCGGAAGAGATCGTGACGCATCCGGCCAACGATCATGTGGCGGCGCTGGTGGATCCAGAGAACCTCCGGGTGCCCTTCCTCTCTACGGGATAGGCACACGATCAGGCTAGGGAAGCACGGTAATCGTCTCCGCGCCCGTTGCGGTGACGCGGCCGATTTCGGGGTGTGGAACGCGGCGGCGGTCAAGCGCCTCGTGCAGGGCGTCGGCGCGGCCGTCATCGGCGACGGCGATAAGGAGGCCACCAGAGGTCTGGGCGTCGGCGAGGAGGTCCACAAGCAGCGGCTCTACGCCGTCGTCCACGGTGATCGCCCGCTCGCAGTACTTGCGGTTGGCAAAGCTTCCGGCGGGGAGCATGCCCATGGACGCCAGATCCCGCGCCCACGAGAGGAGGGGGACCTGGGAGGCGCGTAGCTCGAGCGTCACCCCGGAGGCGACGGCCAGCTCCAACGAATGGCCGAGCAGGCCGAAGCCGGTGATGTCCGTGCAGGCGTGGACCCCGACCTCCTGCATAGCCTCGGCCGCGTCGCGGTTGAGGGTGGTCATCCAGCGCACCCCTTCGGCTTCGGCCTCGGGCGTCGCCAGCCCGCCTTTAATGGCCGTGGCCAGCACGCCCGTGCCGAGAGGCTTGGTCAGGATCAGCCGGTCCCCTGGCTGCGCGCCCGCGTTGGTGATCACCCGGTCGGGGTGCACCGTGCCTGTCACGCTCAGCCCGTACTTGAGCTCTGGATCCTCCACGCTGTGCCCGCCCACGAGCAGCGCGCCGGCCTGGTGGATCATCTCGAGACCACCGCGCAGCACATCGCGGAGCACGTCCAGGGGCAGGGTCTGGCGGGGGAAGCAGACGATGTTCATGGCGGTGAGCGGCGTGCCGCCCATGGCGTACACGTCGCTCAGGGAGTTGGTGGCGGCGATGCGGCCGAAGGTCTCCGGATCATCGACGATGGGCGTGAAGAAGTCGAGCGTCTGGATCAAGGCGAGGTCGTCCCTGACGCGGATGACGCCAGCGTCGTCCGCGGTGCCCCGACCTACCAGCAGGTTGGGGTGGCTCTGCATGGGCAGGTCGGCGAGCACGGCCTCCAGGTCCCCTGGAGGGAGCTTGCTCGCTCAGCCGGCCGCCTTCACGCCCCGGGTGAGCTTGATGTCGTTCGCACCGCTCATGGTCGAATGGTCCTTCCCGCCTTCGACAGGGTCTCGATGATCGCGTACATGTTCGAGACGCTGCCTACGGCCAATTGGTCCTTGATGCCGAAGTGGTTCAGGCACGTGCCGCACACGAGCACCTCGGCGCCCAGCTCCTCGAGCTGTCGGATCTGCTCCAGCACCGGCGAGCCCTCCACCGCGAGCTTCGCTCCGGCGTTGACGAAGATCACGTGGGAGAGCTCACCCTTTAGCTGACTCAGGGTGTCCAGGAACGCGGCCATCAGGATCGCGCCGAGCTCCTCGTCCCCGCGGCCCATGCCCTCGGAGGAGACGTACACCACCAGGTTCCTCGCGCTCGGGTCTGCGCAGACGATGGGCGGCGCCTCCCCGGCCGGGCCGCCTTCACCCGGCTGGATGGTGAGGTGGAAGTCGTTCCCATGCTGTGCCACGGAGACCCGGGCGCCTTGGCTCTCGGCAAAGCGGGTCACGTTGGTGCGCGCCGCCTCGTTGTCCACGATCACCTTCAGCGGCGACGTGGTGCCGGTCAGCGCTTCTTTCGTGTTGATCACCGGCTGCGGGCAAGCGAGCCCCCGGCAATCCACTGTGTTTCTATCGCTCATTTCGGACTTCCTTTCCGTATCCTCGGTCGTCGTCGGGAAATACCGAGAGCGCCGCACCCAGGGCGGCGACGATCTGGGGCTCGGGCGGCAGGTGAACCTCGCGATCGAGGGCGTTGATGATGAGCTCCCGCAGGCAGGCGTTCAACGCACCGCCGCCGCAGAAGACGATCTCGTCCTCTATCGGCACCCGGCGCAACATGGCCACCGCGCGGCGTACCACCGCCTCGTGCAGACCCCGGGCCAGCTCGGCCCGGTCCACTCCGCGGGCCGTGGCGGAGATGACCTCCGACTCGGCGAAGACGGTGCACATGGCGTTGATGCTCCGTGCCCCGTTTGCGGAACGGCTGGCCTGCACAAACTCGGCCATGGGGTATGACAGGGCGGTGGCCATCACCTCGAGGAAGCGACCAGTGCCAGCAGCGCAACGGTCGTTCATCTCGAATTTGGTCACCGCGCCGTTTGCGTCCAGCACAACGACCTTGGTGTCCTGGCCACCGATGTCTAGCAGCGTCCTGGCCGCCGGACGCACGCGGCGCGCGCCCAGGGCCACCGCGCGGATCTCGGTGAGAGTCTCGGCCTTCCGATGCTCGGCAAAAAGGTGCCGCCCATAGCCGGTGGCCACCACTCGGTCCGCGCGCTGTCCTGAAAGCAGATCGTCGCAGACCGCCAGCGGATCATGGCTGCCCGGCACCACCTGGTGCTCGATCATCTCGCCGCCTTCGAGCGTTACCCGTTTCACTGTACGGGAACCGATGTCGAGTCCGATGACACGCATGATGTAGCTCAAGCCCAACGACAGGCTAGCCGCGGATCTGCTCCACGAAGGCTTCCACCCGCGTGCGCAGCTGCTCCACGTCCTCCTGGCTGTAGTCGGTGTCGATGCGCAGCACGGGTACGCCGCCGGCCTCCACCGCGTGCTCCAATAGCGGCGCTTCCATCTGGTAGGGCGAGCAGAACTGCAGGGCGTAGTGGATCACGCCGTCGGCCTTGGCGTCCTTGGCGATCTGCAGCGCGTGGTCGGCACGGGTCGAGTTGGGCGTGAAGACCGCGCAGTCGATGGCGAAATAGCGGTCGACCAGGCCATCGATGAGCGACTCGACGGTATCGCCTTGGGCCTCCACGAGGTTCTGGGTACCCCGCTCACCAATGCATGACTCCTCGCCCACGATGACCGCGCCGGCTGCCTCGATGATGGCCGGCAGCTTCCAGTTGGGCACCGCCATGGGACAGCCGGAGATCACGATCCGCCGCGCTCCCTCGGGGGCCACCCCCGTCTGGCTCTCGACCCGTCGCTCGAGCTCGTCGCAGAGCTTGTTGACGCT
>Ga0180009_10001031_pt1 | contig 35091 bp, 40 predicted proteins | sample OS_PC_MetaG_FD_123537 | JGI IMG/M metagenome (GOLD analysis project Ga0180009, IMG submission 123537) | Groundwater microbial communities from the Aspo Hard Rock Laboratory (HRL) deep subsurface site, Sweden - OS_PC_MetaG | ecosystem: Environmental > Aquatic > Deep subsurface > Groundwater... | reverse complement strand
TCATAGATCATTAATGGAAAATATTCGTTATGGAAATCGTAAAGCATCAGACAAACAGGTTATGGAAGCCGCTAAGCTGGCTCATTGCCATGAGTTTATCCAAGGGCTACCAGAGGGTTATAAAACTTTTGTCGGCGAACGTGGCATTAAGCTTTCAGGTGGGGAGCGTCAAAGGGTGGCCATTGCCAGGGCAATATTGAAGAACGCGCCTATACTAATTTTGGACGAGGCGACTTCAAGTTTGGATTCTGAGTCTGAAGCTATGATTCAAGATGCTCTAAAAACTTTGATGAAAAATAAAACCGTTATAGTTATCGCACATCGTTTATCAACCATCATGCAGATGGATCGCATTCTGGTTATGCAAGATGGCGAGGTTGTCGATCAAGGTACTCATGCCGATCTTCTTGATCGTCGTGGATTGTATAAAAAACTTTGGAGCATACAAGCTGGTTCTTTTACCTGATAATTGTTTTTTATAAAAAATAAACCCTTCAGTAGTCTGAAGGGTTTTTGAGACTTGTAAACCTATCAGATGACTCTGATGGTTTGTCTGCCGACTCGTTTATCGTTGATCAGTTCGTAGAATGCCTCGGCAAACTTCCGGGCCGCTTCATCGCTGACCAAATCTCTAAGCAATGAGCGATGCCTGCCAAACTGCATTGGTATGGTGCGGAATTGCCGCATGGCATTCCAGAACACGGAAGAAATTTCTCGATCCATCTTGCTGAGTATGAACTCGAGGCGTCCGCTTTCCGTAAAAGTGAATGCTTCGTGGTGGTAGCGTGAGCGAACGTTGCCCTCCGGGTCAACCACGAAACTGGAAAAATCTCTTTGACCAGAACCAATGAAGTAGTTAAACACAAGGTTCATGATCAAGGATTGGGGTCTGTACATCAGCTCAGGGTCAACCATGTACTTACCGGATTCAGGATCAAAGATAAAAACTTCTTTGATACCAGCGATCATCCCCGTGAGAGTCCCCGAACCAAATCTTGGGATGTCATGGCGCATAGCCGTGATGGGACACATCTCCAAACCCATAACCTGCGAAGTCACCCAGGCGGCGTAATGTTGCTTGGAGAACATGTCCGGTGGAGTGTTGGTAAAGTCCTCAGGGATTCCGTTTTCCTCTGATCTAAAGATTGCCAAAAGTTTTTCATCCATCAAACACAAGATTTCAATAAATGAAGGACGCTTTTTTCCCTTGTCACCAATCCTGCCCAAAAATCGTACAGTGCTTGGCTTAGCAGCTTTGACCTCACCGTACTTAATGATTTCCTCAATTTTACCCGGTTCCAATGGCCTGCGTTTTGCTGCGTAGCGGTACATGATTTTGTGGATGCCTGGAAAGGGCATTTATACCTCCGAGTGGCAGTGTCCAATGTGCGATGCATGATTATAACCCAAGTTAAAGAAAAAATCAAGATATAATACATAAAAATAAAACTGCTCTAGTTTGAGCAGTCGGTGAGACGAGGAGGAGGGGGTTGGAATGCTAGGCGTTGATTGCTGGTGGGATGGATCCCATGTGCTGCTCATCGAAAGCGTAGAGTCGACGCGCCATTTCCAGATCGTCCTCGTCATTGCAGATGATGGGGTCGTTCGCATAGTGCTCCAGGCACGCTTGAGCGAAGACTGCGCCGTCCTCGGGCTGAGCTACGCGCCAGCCGTCCTCGGTGCTGTAGGGAACTCCCTTCTTGAGCTTGCCCAAGAATTCGGCGTCGCAACGCGCGGGGTCGAACTTGATCTCGTCGTTGACCAAAGAGAATGCTGCAATCACCTCGAGTTCGAACTCGTCGTCCCTCAGTCTCTGAATAATGAAACGGGCCATGATACCCTCCTCGTGGGTAGAATGTACGGTTTGTGACTATAATATCACATAAAATCTCCGGATTGTCAACATAATCCTTGCGATTAGGTGTTAATTAAGCTAAAGTATTGACCATATGAAACTCACAAAAGAGCAGGTCGAGCATCTGGCAAAGCTGTCTCGCTTAACTCTCCAAGACAATGTTTTGGAGCAAATGACTAAAGATGTTGGGTCAATTTTGGAATATGTAGAAAGTATTCAAAAGGTTAATATTCAAAATATCGAACCTTTTGCCATGCCAGCTGTAGCTAATGGATTTAGAAATGACGAGGCATTTGCATGCGACGAGCTCACTCGTGAATTGATTTTAGAAAATTTCCCTGGTCGCACCGGTGATTTACTCGCCGCTCCGGGAGTATTTGAAAAACCAAAAAATTAACGAACTGGGAATATAGAACATTGAACATTGATTATGTCCGAGCAAGACGTTAAGAAGATACATTCATTCAAAGATTTGTTGGTCTGGCAAGAAGCTCATAAGCTGGTTATAAAAATATATAAAATAACTAAACGTTATCCTCGCGAAGAGCAGTTCGGATTAGTTGGTCAAATGCGTAGAGCTGCGGTATCAATAACTTCAAATATTGCAGAAGGATTTGTTAGAAAAAGTTATAAAGATAAAGTACATTACTATTATATGTCTAAAGGATCATTGTCAGAATTGCAAAATCAACTGCTCATAAGTCAAGATGTTGGGTATCTTCAACAAGGTGTGTGTGGGGATGTTGAGCGGGATATAATTACAGTCCAAAAAATCATCAGTAAATTTATCCAAAAAACAGAATCATTTATTTAACAGAAATCCATGTTCCACGTTCAAAGTTCTAAGTTCAAACAAATATTATGTCACCAAATGAATTATCAATTACAGCAGCACGCAAAGCATTAGACGAAGGATCTTTCTCCTCAAAAGAGTTGACCCAAGCTTGTCTGGATCAAATTCAGGGTATGGATGGAGTTTTGCATGCTTTTTTAGAGGTGTATGAAAAGGAAGCTCTCGAAGCTGCGGAGCGATCAGACATTCGTCGTGAAGAGGGTAATGCTTTAGGGGTTTTAGATGGAATACCAATCGCGCTCAAAGACAATATCATGTTACAAAACAAACGCTGTACAGCCGGATCTAAAATGCTGGCAACATACAATGCTTCATATGATGCAACTGTTACCAAAAAACTTTTAGATGCCGGAGCCGTAATTATTGGAAAAACAAATTTAGATGAATTTGCCATGGGCAGTTCAACCGAGCAGTCTGCCTTTGGTCCAACTAAAAATCCTCGTGACCCGGAGCGTGTTCCGGGCGGATCATCCGGAGGTTCAACAGTGGCTGTGGCTGCCAATATGTGTCTTGCTGCCTTGGGGTCTGATACGGGTGGATCCATACGCCAACCGGCAGCGTTTTGCGGTATCACTGGTCTTAAACCCACTTACGGACGCGTGTCCCGTTCCGGTTTAATCGCCATGGCGTCATCATTTGATCAAATTGGCCCACTAACAAAAACCGTCGAAGATGCCGCGCTTATTTTATCCATTATTCAAGGCAAGGATGAAGCAGATCAAACAACCGCCCAAGTAGAGAGTTTTACAGCTGATTGGAAAGAATCAATTAAGGGATTAAAAATCGGTTTACCTCGTCAGGCTTGGGAAACCAAAGGAATTCAAGATCGAGTCCGTGAACGTACAGAACATGCGTTAGGTGTATTAAAAAATCTCGGAGCAGAATTAGTTGATATCGACTTACCATATATTGATGAAGCCTTGGCCGTCTATTACGTCCTCATGCCATGTGAAGTGTCAGCCAACCTCTCTCGCTTTGATGGGATGCGCTTCGGAACACGTAAGCAAAATCTGCCGCTTTTTGAGACTTATTCCGAATCAAGGGCGGATAATTTAGGGTCCGAAGTACAACGCAGGATATTAATTGGTACTTTTGCATTATCATCCGGATATATAGATGCATATTATGTACAAGCTAAAAAAGTACAGACATTAATTCGTGATGCGTACAAAAAAGCTTTCGAATCAATTGATTTAATAGTAACACCAACTGCCCCAACAACTGCATTTAAACTGGGGGAGAAGTTGTCAGATCCTTTGTCAATGTACTTGGAAGATATTTTTACAGTTAGTATCAACGTCGCTGGACTTCCTGCCATATCAATTCCTTGTGAATTTGACGGAGGTATGCCTGTTGGATTGCAAATGATCGCGCCTTGGTTTGAGGAGGCGAAATTATTATCAGCTTCAAAGATTCTACAAGAGCAGCTTGATTAATTATGCCACAAGAAACCATATTTTATTCCGATAAGGCGCCATCATTTTTATCTGCTAATTGGCAGATTATCTTGGCTGTGATTGTAATTGTCTTGTTTATTTTAGCAGTTATTGGTTTTGCTTGGCTAAAACGACGTCTATCTCGACCGGAGCTTTATGGCATGAGTCGCGAGCAAGTTCAAAAACAATGGCAAAAAATTCAAGATATTAGTCAGCAGAGCGGTGATATGGGACAAAAATTAGCCATCATAGAAGCAGATAAATTGTTGGACGGTGCTTTAAAATCATTAATCATGCCCGGGGATACGCTTGGTGAACGTTTAAAAGTTGCGTGTTACAAATATCCCAAATTAAAAAATGTCTGGTGGGCTCATAAGTTAAGAAATAACTTAGTTCATGATCACGATTTTCATCTGCGTGGCGGAGAGGCGAGAAGAGCATTAGTCGAGTTCGAAAAAGCACTCAGGGAACTTAAAGTGCTTTAACTGTCTTGAACCACGATTTATGGGATTTAGGGATTAGCATGATTATTTTAAAATATCAGTTTTAGCTTAAAATAAATAATCGCGTTAATCCTTTGATCGAGATAATCAAGGTTCTGACAATTATGATTCCTTTCTTCCAACTCACACAAATTCCCATTGGCCCACTAAATATACAAGCTTGGGGAACTTTAGTTGCTTTGGGTTTGCTGTTGGGTACATGGGTATCAGCCAAACGGGCCAAGACTCAGGGTTTTGAACCAAAATTGATTTGGGATTTTGCTTTTTGGACATTTTTAGCGGCTTTTTTAGGAGCGCGTATTTTTCATGTGCTTTTTTATGATTTTGGACACTATCTAGCCAACCCTCTTGATGCTATTAACCCAGCACTCCCAGGTTTTTCCGTTATCGGGGGTTTTATTGGCGCGTCAATCACAGTGATATACCTAATACGCAAACACAAGCTACCGTTTTATAAGTTCGCAGATGCTGCAATTTTTGGTTTGCCATTTGGTCTAATGATAGGCCGTCTGGGTTGTTTTGTAATCCACGATCACCCAGGTATTCCTTGTCTCTCAAATCCTTTATGTGTTTTATATCCTGATGGCATAGCACGACATGATCATGGTCTTTATCTTGCCATGCTCGGTGCAATCACCGCAGTAATCTTTTATATCTTTGGTCGCAAGCAACGCCCAGATGGTTTTTTTCTATCTTTATATTTAATAATTTATTCATTCTCTCGCTTCTTCCTTGATTTTTATCGTGCGATAGATGCTCGCTATTTATATCTAACTCCAACTCAATGGTTGTTATTGCCAGCTTTTTTTCTTGGAGTATATATTTTTTATAATACAATTAAGCTATCGACAAAAAAGTAAAAGTTTGCAATGCTTGGTTTAACTCCGGAAAAGAGGTGGTTAATGAGCTATAAAGCAATTTTTACTGCCTGGCTGCTCTTTTTAGCTAGTCTAATCATGTCTTGGGTGTGGATTGGACAATTCATTTATGAGCTTCCATTCAAACGAAATGTATTACTGATATTTATAACTTTTACAGGATATATTGGCATGTGGATGATTATACAGAACATTCATCAAAGATTGGGGTGGCAACAGATTGGGATTATTGCAGCTCCCAAGCCACTTATCAAAGGTAATAATAGAGCTAAATCACCAATGATAATGCAGTTTATTTTAGATGGTGTCATTTTACTTGCATTGAATATTAGTTTCATAATTTTCGCCGGACGCTTTCTGTCGTTGATTTTTACCTTGATCCTTTCTACCATAGTGGTAAATAAGTGGCGACATTATTTTGAGGACAATAAACAAAGTACTCCATAACACCGCAAAAGCGGTTTTTCTTTTTAACAGACCAAATACATGGTACGATTGGTGTATTATGTACGATTCAATAATAATCGGTGGTGGTCCTGCTGGCATGGCTGCTGCAATTTATCTCGCTCGCCAAAAAATAAATTTTTTGATGCTTGCTGGCGAGGTTGGCGGGCAAACGCTTTGGAGCTCTGAGGTCGAGAATTATCTTGGTTTTCATATGATTAATGGACAAGAGCTTGTCTCTAAATTTCAAGAACATTTAAAAGACTATAAAAAAGATTTCAAAATGATTTCCGGAGAATATGTAACTGATATCAGCCAAAGCGATAAAGGATTTTCCGTAAAAACAGACGCCAATGTTTATGAATCTAAAACGTTATTAGTCGCAACAGGTACAAAACATCGTGACCTTGGTGTTCCGGGTGAAAAGGATTTCTATGGTAAAGGCGTAACCTATTGTGCAACTTGTGATGCACCGCTTTTTAAAGATAAACAAGTACATGTTATAGGTGGAGGCAATAGTGCTATGGAAGCTGCATTATTTTTAGTAAAATATGCATCATCCGTAAGTATAATGTCCATTGATCCGGAGCTCCATGGAGATGAAGTCATGATAGAAAAAATTAAACAAAATCCAAAAATAAGATTTATTAGTCAGGCAAAAACTATACGCATAACTGGTGAAAAGTTCGTCAATGGCATTTATTATTCTGGTTCTGATGGGCAAGAAGTTCACGAATCAACACAAGGTGTATTTATTGAAATCGGTTTAAAGCCTGTGTCGGATTTTATAAATCTGGTTGATAAAAATGATCATGCTGAAATTATTGTTGATAAAAATAATGCAACTTCTGTTAAAGGAATATGGGCGGCCGGAGATGTTACCGATATTACCGAAAAACAGATTGCCGTTGCTGTTGGAGAGGGGAGTAAGGCGGCATTGCAAATACTAAAATACTTACAAAATTCATAAAATGATGTTTGACGTATAAGCTCTAGCAAATTAAACTAAAGCAATTAAAAATTATGGATACAACCGAAAAAACGCAAAAATATTTTTTGATTGGAACAATCATTCTTGGTGTTTTGATTATCGCCGGTCTAATTTGGGCTATATCGCTTGGGCCGGGTGAGGGTGGCGGTAATATTGATCCCAATATTCTCTTTAATGATCAAGGTAATCCTCAAGCCGGAAATAAAGATGCAAAAGTTACTGTGCGTATTTATAGCGACTTTCAATGTCCTGCTTGTAAGATGGCCGAATCTGAACTTAAAAAAGTTATAGAAAAATATCAAGATAGAGTCAATTTTTACTGGAATGATTTTCCTCTTTCCTCAATACATCAAAATGCAGCCTCAGCAGCCGTCGCCGGAAGATGCGCGCAAGAGCAAAATGCTTTCTGGCAATATGCAGATTTATTGTATCAAAGCCAAGAAAAATGGCAGTACTTAAAAACACCAACTGATTTTTATGCAGATCTGGCGGAGCAACTTGGATTACAAAAAGAAAATTTTAGCAAATGTTTAACCTTGGAATCGGCCAAGCAAAAAGTACAAAATGATTATCTTGAGGCTGTTAACATGAAGCTCGACTCAACCCCTACCTTCTTCATAAACAGAAAAATTAAGTCCGGCGCCATGAGTCTTGATCAATGGTCCGAGATATTGGATCAAGAATTACAATAAACAACAGTCTTGACATAGGTTTGACTTTGTGCGCCCCAATGCGCAAAATATTAGGCATTCCAAATAATTAACTAACAATTTAACTACTAATTTATAATTGCTTATGGATTCTCAAAATCACACAAACAAGCAAGGCTCAAGCATCTGGGAAAGCAATCCTCGTGTTATGTTTGCCTTGGGTATCGTGGCCGGCGTCGCTATTGTTTCAACAATCGGCTTGGTCTTGGTGTTTAACTTTTTAATGTCAGGTAGAAGTTTTAATGCACAGGCTATGGCCGGACAAACAGCAAATCCAACTGCCGCGCCAACACAAGCTCAGCCAACAACTGACCCTACGGCCGCTGCACCATCCCTACCTCCAGCCGCTGTGGATGAAACACGTGATCATGTTTATGGTCCTGCTGATGCCAAGGTTACAATCATAGAATATTCTGACTTCGAGTGTCCTTATTGTCTCCGTCATTACACAACTCTTCAACAGATCAAGAAAGATTTTCCAAATGATGTTCGTGTAGTCTTCCGTCATTATCCACTTTCATTTCATCCAGAAGCTCAAAAAGCAGCCGAAGCTTCTGAGTGTGCGGCCGATCAAGGAAAATTCTGGGAAATGTATGATAAGATTTTTGCAGCCAACGAAGCTGGTAACATGGGTGTTGACGTTTGGAAGGCAGCCGCCAAAGAGCTTGGTCTTAACACCGATGAATTTAACAAATGTTTGGATGGCGGGAGCAAAGCCTCTCGTGTAGCCGAAGATTTATCCGAAGGTCAAAACATAGGCGTCGAAGGAACTCCTGCAAGTTTTGTTAATGGTGAATTGATAAGTGGCGCAATCCCTTACGAAACCTTTAAAGGTATAATTCAACAAGCTGGTGCTACCAACTAAGTAACATTGATTACAAAAAAAAAGAGCGGTTTTCCGCTCTTTTTGATTGCTTTGTCTATTATGCAGTCTTTCTTATTTTTAAATAACCAACCGTTAAATAAACAATAAAAAATGCTTGAAAAAGATCTGCTATAAAAGAGGTTAATAAATTAAAAGCCCAATGGTCAACTAAAAATAGCTGACCATTAACTATAATTAAACCGCCAATAATGGGCACTAAAAATCCCGCTAGAGCAAATGCAAAAAAACTAAACCACTTACCTTTTACCATTGCTTGTGATTTTGTTAATGCATTAATTCCACCTTCATTATCCAAAACCGCAATTTGTTCTGCAAATAGCCAGTAGATCGCAAACAACAAACCCGGAATGAATAATAAAAGCATCAAAAGTCCAATTAACAGATTTTTGATCAGAGTCGTCCAAACAAAACGGCCATATGTAGGAATATTGAATTTACTTGACCATAATTCTGTAAAACTGGTTTTTTTACCCTCCATAACTTGCTTTGTCATGAGTATGATCAATATACCAGCAAATGAACCGATTAAAAGCTCATAAAATCCAGAAATTTGTGTAATTTTGATAAATGCCTGCATGTCCGAAATATCTACTTGTGCCATTGGGGAAAATTCTAAAAACAAATTTAAAGGCAAATAAGCTACAAATATTATAAATGCAATAAGTTTCCATTGCTTTATGCAAATTTCCCATGATTGTTTAAGTAATTGTTTTATTTTCATATTTCTTAATCCTATCATGTTGTTAAAAGCGACTCAAAGTCCGTATTATGGCTATGACTTGAAGATTTTTTGTGTTTAAGCTATTATGCGCACACAAATAAAGAGGTATATAGCTGGGAGAGGTCGCATAGAGGCCTAGTGCACACGCTTGGAAAGCGTGCATACCGAAAGGTATCGAGGGTTCGAATCCCTCTCTCTCCGCCATAAAAAAACGTTCCGCTAAAAGGCGGTGCGTTTTTTTATACGGTTGAAGAAATGAGAGGGATTTGAACAAGGGGATGGTAAGGGGAAGGATTCCCCTTACATCTTGAGGGTGACAGGCTTGAGCTTGTCGAAAGCTGACAAGAGGGGCGGAAGCCCCTATTGAGACCCCGAGCAGAGCCGAGGGGGAGTGAGATTCCCTCCCTCTCCGCCATGAAGAAGACTTTGACCATCGGTCAGGGTCTTTTTCATAATAAGCTGGGTGGGATTCGAACGAGAGGATTGTCATCGTCATAATTTCTGTTCACATCAAATTTAGTTTAGTATAATAACAACATGTCTATCCGTAAAACGCTAAACGAGCGTTTACGTATTTATGGAACAAACCACCGATTATTATTTTCGTTGGCTTTTTTATTTTTCTTTTTTTCAATCTACGAAGGTATATCGAGCTATGTCACGCCTCTGATAATGTCCCAATCTGGTTTAAATTACACCATAACCGGTTTGATAATTGGTTCACTTTCTGTTTTTGGTGCTGTTTTTGATCTTGTGTTGATTAAGTTCGTTACGGATACAACTTTCCGCAGATTGTATTTGTTGCTTTTTGCTGTTGCCTTGGCTTTTCCGTTAGTCTTATGGCAATCAAAACATATTTGGATGTTTGTCTTGGCCATGGTCTTATGGGGATTATATTATGATTTACGCAACTTTGGCGCCATGGATGTAGTTGGCCGTTGTACTCCGGAAAAAGAACATGCCTCAAGCTTTGGGGTCATCTCGATTTTTAAAGCCGCTGGTTCAATGCTTGCGCCATTATTAATTGGTGGCCTTGTGGCAGAAGGTGTAACGAAAACTTCTTTGTATGCACCTTATTTGGCATTATTCGCAGCCATGGCCATGTTTATTGTGGTAAATGTTTTAGTAAGGCAAAAAAAGGTTTGTAGGCAATATATGCCCAGTCCAAAAATTACAAAGGGTAGTAAGTGTATCTCTTGGTTAAACCTTTCTAAGATTTTATACCCGGGTTTGATAGCATCACTTTTGATTGCGCTTTTGGATGGGAGTCTTTGGTCCTTGGGATCGGTCGTTTCTGAATCTTTAGAATCCTTGGGGGTTTATCGTGGTTTGTTCTTAACAGTGAATTATTTGCCGGGTCTTTTTATGGGCTGGTTTGTGGGTTCTCTCACTCTTCACTATGGAAAATTAAATGTTGCCGTGTACAGTTTATTGGTTTCGTTTGGTTTTTTAGCAACTATTTATTTATTACAATCCGAAAATGTTCTTTTACTTATAATGATGTTTATTAGTGGTTGCGCTCAAGCACTGGTTTATCCATCTGTTGATGGTTGGTTCGCGGATGCGATAAGTCAAAATGGAAAGATGGAAAAAGATACTCAAGCATTAAGTGATTTTATTTCCAACCTAGGATATATCATTGCTCCAATATTTGTTGGTTTATTGATAGACTTCTTTGGTCCCGTGCAATCATTTTCCATTGTAGGAATAGTCGGTGTTGTTTTGGTTGGCATTTATCTATTGTTCATACCTGCGAGAGTCAGAAGAAACTCACCTAATTTTTCAGCCACGTTTAAATAATCATAAAGTTCGATACTTTTATCCAAATAGGATAAAATAGACTTATTATGTATTTGCCATTGCTGTATGAATTAATTGGCGGATTAAGCTATGGTCTATTTTTGGCTCTACTTTTAAAAATTACTCGACCTGCATACATAGCATTTAGACGCAGAAAAAGCGGCTATGGGGTCATTTTTGACAGCTTAACAGGTAAACCGGTGCCACTAACACCAATCACGCTTTTGGATTTGGGTGGTAGAACCGTAAGGACAACGGTAACCAATCGTGAGGGTCGTTATAATCTCGTAGCCCCAAAAGGGGATTATATTGTGGAAATTCCCAAGCCTGGCTACACTTTTCCATCAAAGATTTTAAATAAAAAAAATAATGATTCCGAATATGCTGATATTTTAACGGCTGCACACATTATCGTAACCGATTATGGATCTATCAATAAAAATATCCCCATTGATCCGATTAACGTTAAAGGTCATGCTTCTTTATTAAAAAAACGAGTATTTTCATCTAGAAAATCTCAGGAATTGTTATCACTCATTTGCCCATTGCTGGCAATTGCACTTTTTGTACCATTGCGTGGCTTTTTTTCTGCCTGGATTCTAATCATTATATATTTTTTAGCACTCATCAGCCGTTTTTTGGATTTTAAACCAGCAGCTCCTCCATATGGCACGGTACGTGACGTTGATACTAAGGCTCCACTTAAGGATGTGGTCGTCAGAATCTTTGAACGTAAATATGGAAAATCTTTAGAGAGCCAAGTTACCTCACCCAGAGGTAGGTATGCATTTATTGTTAAAAAAGGTTCATATCGTTTACTTGTCCAAAAAAAGGGGTATCATACCGTCATTTTAAATTATCCTGATATTAAGGAAGATGGCTATTTATTAGCGCGTGACATATTCATGAAAAGAAACTAAGCTTTATATAATTTAACAATTTTCCATACTATGAGATATATTTTTATTCCAATGCTGAGTCTGTCATTACTTGCTACCGGTTGTCAAAATAACCCCGCTTCGCCCGTTGATGTGGTGCAAGAGCAAGAGCGTCAGTCCTGTCAAAATAATGATTATGAGATTTCTGAGTTGGCATTAAATTCCACACACCCCATATTATCCAATAGTTATGAGGTTGAAATTGGCATTACTCGCAATGGAGATTGTATAAGTAAGGCGCTTAACGTCGCTTTGTATGATGCTGATCGCTTGGTTTCGCGCATGGAACTTGATGGTTCTCACGAGACAATTAACACTGTAATTCAATGGTCTCCTTTGATGGATAGCAAACGAGTATTAACTGCACGTATTGAAACGGCGGATGATAAACAAGATAATAATGAAGAAGAAATAACAATTGATGTTGCCCCTATAGGTAATTATCAAAATTTAAAATATTTAAGTTCAGATCCGGTGGATGCTGGATTATGGAAAGCTCACTCCTTTGATGTTGGCAATCCTATAAAATTAAAAAATGCTTCAGTATATCTCCGCAAATACACAGGTGAAAATAAATCTATCGATATTATTGCCCGAATTTATAGTGATAAAAATGGTCAACCAGATAGAGTGTTACAAGAAAGTAAAATCCCTGCCGAAGTTACTAATTCGTTTGAATGGTATGATTTCGCCTATGATCAGTCGTTAGGATCTGGTCGTTACTGGCTGGTTCTTTCTTTGTCTGATCTGGGAAATATTAATTGGCATTTTAGTTCTAATCCACCTTTTGGCACGGATGATGATTCTTTGGGTATGAGGTTAGTATTTAATGACGACTCACAACAGTGGCGACAATCACAATGGATTATAAACCCTGATCGTGATTATTCATTTAAAATCTCCGGAATAGAGAAATAAAAAAAACGCTCCATTGGAGCGTTTTTAATAATCTTTAACTTTTAGAACTTCATGGCATTGTAAGGAATGTAAATAGGGGATAGATCTAACTCATGAAGCCAAAAACCTCCACCCATGGTTACCGTCGTAGTTCCAATTTGCTTACAAGTTTGTTTGGAATAATCATCATTCCATGTACAATCTTCTTTGGGATCGGTTTGTACAAAGCCAAATTCAAATCTTTCTAACTTTTGCGTTGTTACATTGATATTTGCTGCCATGTGCAACTTAATTATGTCTTTCAAATTTTCTTGATATTCATCACGCGCTGTTTTAATTGCAGCTGTTCTTTCCGTATAATCCTTAATCTTATATGCGGCTTGCAACTCTTTCTGATATTCTTGATATAAAAGATTTTTGTTTATTCCAACGCGTACGCGAACAATATCCTGTCCTTTGTTGTTTTTATAGGTTTTTTCCGTCTTAGTTATGGTTAGAAATTGTTTTTCACCTAAATTTGTAAATGTATTTAGTACCTCATTTGATGGTTCGGCGGTTGCCTTTGGTAATACGGGTAATACTTCTTGTGCAAGGGATTTGTCACCTGAGCTTTCAAACTCAATCCAATGTTGTGTCATATCGTCCAAAGGTACTCCTAATTCCGTAAAAGTTTTAGAAACTGATTCTGGTAATTTTTCTACTTTTACATAAGACATTGGAGCTACCGTTCTCCAACTTATTGTGATTGGCTCTTTTATTTCAAATTCTTCAAATTGATCTGCGATATATGCCTTTAATAGAGTTAAGCTGCCCTCGCCATCTTGACGACCATCAATTTTAGGTAAACTTCTTTGAGTAAAGTTGAATTTTAAGCTAGCTTTTTCCGGTTCAGATGTTTGAGTCTTAACCCAACGATTTTCCATCACATCCACATTTAGCTCACCGGTAATATTGATTCCATTGTCAGTATCAAATTTCGCTAATGATGAATTAAGAATTTCCTGTGGTGTGGCAGCCAAAACCGAAGGAGCATAAAAAATAATGGCAAAGGCTATTAAATAACCAATAAAATAGAGTATTTTTCTCATAGTAAAAACATTATAACGTCATAAGTCATTCACGTCTATAACTTAATATTACGCATGACAGGAAGTGATAATACTATTGACAAACACCAAAAAATGTTGTATTCAACAAGTGCGTTAAGAAATCGCAAGTTCTGTACTCTAAATAGGTCAGAGTCATCTCTTGCGATAAAACGCAGGAGGTGGATCATGGCCGTGGAGGCAACTCAATGTCAGTATTGTAGACGCGGTATTCCGCGGGTTCATCACCAACACTGTCCGGCAGTCGCCGGCGCAAATCCCACCGCTCTCAAAGAGTGGGAGAAGGGATTTCGAGTCGGCTGGGCAGAGGAGTATATCGCGTGGTATTTACTACGTGACCACTATTCCCCGGCATTTCAGCTGGGGTACTCAATCGGCAGAGCTGAGATTGATTGTCTTGTAGACGACGCCGCACAATCGCAGATTTGTTGGTAACTTGCTTTTCCGCTCAGTTTAATCTGAGCGGTTTTTTTATTAACATTGCATCTGTTCTAATTTTGTTCTATTATATGATTGCATTTCAAAAAGCCGGGTTAACACTCGACAAAAAGCTTTTTTTATGTTAATATTTAGCTCTGGTCATCACTCTTGATGTACCACTGCGTCAGTATTTGGACGCTGATTTTGCATTTATATACTTATGAAAAATACAATATCAATCAAAGGTGCTCGCGAACACAATCTAAAAGATGTATCCATAGAAATCCCCAGAAATAAAATGGTTGTTTTTACGGGCTTATCCGGATCCGGTAAATCGTCTTTGGCTTTTGATACCATCTTTGCCGAGGGCCAGCGTCGTTACGTTGAGTCACTCTCTGCCTATGCTAGGCAATTTTTAGGTCAAATGAAAAAACCGGATGTTGATGAAATCGAGGGATTGTCACCAGCAATATCTATTGATCAAAAAGCTCATAGCTCCAATCCTCGTTCAACGGTCGCTACAATTACCGAGTTATATGATTACATGCGCGTTCTTTATGCCAGGGTAGGTAAGCCGCATTGTCCAATTGGTGGTGAACCGATTCGAAAAATGACCATCGACGAAATTGCGGATAATATTTTGCAATCGACCATAGAAATTCATTCCAATGTGGAAAAAATTAAATCTCGCAAGACATCAAAAAGCACTAATGAAATTTTAATTCTCGCTCCCATTGTACGCGGTCGTAAAGGTGAGTATTATCAATTACTGCAACAGGCTTTTGAGGCAGGATTTGTCGAGGTACGTGTCAATGGTAAAATTTATCCACTACGTGAACGTGTGCCGCTCGCACGTTATAAGCGTCACAATATCGAACTCATTGTTGATCATGTGCCAATCGCTTGGCCGATAGAAAACAACAAACCCCTTCGTACACGTCTTGTAGAGGCAGTTGAAATCGCTTTGGATCGAGCCGACGAAACCGTAATCGCTGTTCTTGATGATGGAACTGAAAAGTTAATGAGTGCGCGTTTTGCTTGTCCGGAACATGATTTTTCTTTTCCCGAAATAGAACCGCGTTTATTCTCTTTTAATTCTCCTTACGGGGCCTGTCCTGATTGTAATGGTTTGGGAACAGAGTTTTTATTTTCCGAAACGCTTTGCCCAACCTGTAAGGGTGCGCGCTTAAGACCCGAAGCTTTGCATGTTTTATTGAATAAAAAGAATATTGTTGATTTAACTGCATTAACAATCCAGCAAGCATTGGAGTTTTTTTCATCTTTAAAACTTACTGCCAATGAGGAATTGGTTGCAGAACCAATCCTTAAAGAAATTCACGCTCGCTTGCAGTTTATGCAAGACGTAGGACTTCATTATCTAAATCTTAATCGTATTGCTGGTTCACTTTCCGGTGGCGAGGCTCAACGCATTCGTTTGGCTTCTCAAATTGGATCTCAGTTAGTTGGTGCTTTATACGTACTTGATGAACCAACAATCGGTTTACATCAACGTGATAATGCTCGACTTGTTGAAACTTTAGAAAAACTGAGAGATGCGGGAAATTCAATTATTGTTGTGGAACATGATGAAGACACAATTGCTGCATCAGATTATTTGGTTGATTTTGGTCCGGGGGCCGGTAAGCATGGTGGTAATATTGTTGCTCATGGACCGATGCCAGAGGTCCTGCAAGATAAAAACAGTTCTACTTGTGCATATTTACGTGGTGATAAAAAAATACCTTTGCCAGATAAGCGACGTGGAACTGCAAAAAACTGGTTGGAAATTAAAAAAGCTAGTGCTTTTAATCTTAAAAAAATTGATGTCAAAATTCCACTCAAACGTTTTGTTTGTGTTACCGGTGTTTCCGGATCAGGCAAATCTACTTTGATTATTGACATTCTTTATAGGGCTTTGGCACAAAAACTTTATGCCGCTCAAGCCGTGCCAGCACCCCATGGATCCATTAAAGGCATGGACTGGGTCGATAAAATTATTGATGTCGATCAATCTCCGATCGGTCGTACACCGCGTTCCAACCCTGCAACTTATACTGGTATGTGGACTCATATTCGCGAGCTTTTTACCATGACTCCAGACGCACGTATGCGTGGCTACAAACCTGGCCGTTTTTCTTTTAATCGTCCGGGTGGTAGATGTGAACATTGTGAAGGCAATGGTCAAATTGCCATAGAAATGCACTTTTTGCCAACTGTCTATGTTCCTTGTGATATTTGTAAGGGTAAACGCTTTAATCGCGAAACATTGGAAGTTAAATATCGTAATAAAACAATTCATGATGTGTTAAAAATGACCGTTGAAGAAGCTAATGATTTTTTTAAAGACATCCCACCTATTCATGATCGTACCAAAGTTCTAACAGAGGTTGGTTTGGGTTATATCGAACTTGGTCAACCGGCAAACACCTTGTCAGGCGGAGAAGCGCAGCGTGTTAAATTATCTTCAGAGCTATCCAAACGTGATACCGGTCACACGATTTATATTTTAGATGAACCAACAACTGGTCTACATTTTGATGATGTAAAGCAACTTTTAGAAGTGCTCCAGCGATTAGCTGATCGTGGTAATACTGTAATCATCATAGAACATAATTTGGATGTTATTAAACAAGCTGATTGGATTATCGACCTCGGACCCGAGGGTGGTGATAGGGGAGGGAACTTGGTTGCTCAAGGCACACCAGAGGAAGTGGCTCAAGTTAAAGATAGTTACACCGGAGAATATTTAAAAAGAGTTTTAAAAAGGTAAAATAAAAGACGGATTTTTTTCCGTCTTAGGAGTCGGTCTCGATGATCGCGCTTTTGCAAGTATTCCAGAGAAGTCCCTTTCTCTCTTTTTGAGCTTTATCATAAGCTCGCTGAACTTCAATGATGGGTGCATTAAAGAGTCCTGGTCTGCGCATGGCTATTGCAAATATTATATCGTCATCAAAACCTTTGTTTCTGAAAAACTTGATGATCCTGCAACTATTTGCCTTAGGGACATACATGAACAACGATCTCTTGAGTAGTAACTGTCTTACAATCGTGGGCATGAGTCCTGTTTGCAATAGGGCTCGCTCATTGCTAATCAATTGAGCTGGATCCTCTCTCCATTTTCGATCATTTCTATCCAACTCTTGGATATTGGCTGCCGTCCAACAATTCACTTCAAAAAGTTCATAAACCGTAAACGCACTTTCACCAAAAATTCTTGCTAGGTGTCTTGAGAGGTTGGTTGCTGCGTATTTGGATTCACCTCTAGCGACCATGCGTTCCGCAATCTTACTCGCTTCCATGGCTCGCATTACTCGCGGTTCGTCCGTCTTTCGAGGCAGTCCCATGATTTGCCTCCAAAAATCTTTTTTGCTTCCCACCCAAAAAGTTTGAGTCAATCTTTTTTGTAGTACTTCGGGTGGAAAGATAAAAATTTCCGGCCTGTACTTGATAAATCCCACATACAACCCTTGTGAGTAAAGCTTGGCGCGTAGCAATTGTGAATTCAATTGTAAGCACTCAGGAGCACATAGTAGGATAAACGGGCAACGCATAATCAAAAATAGCACATCACTAGGCAGCATCGACTCCTGCATTACTTTCAAAACACTAGGAAGATTCTCTAGCGGCAGTTGAATGGCCAATGGATTTTTTTTGAGGAATCTTGCAGCCGTAACCCTTTTAAATTCACGAGATACCACACGGAGACGCTGACAAGCTCTTTCTGACGAAACTCTACCGGCGATATATTTTTTTAGATATTTTTTTGCATCCTCTTCCTTAAAGCCATAGTCTTGGCATAGTTGTTGTAGAGTTGGGGTATATTTTGCGAGATTGTTTTGTGCCGAGTTGTTCATTATTACCCCCGAGTCAAAGGACTGACTATATACAAGCAAAATTTTACTTAAAAGTCAAAGTCTGGACGTACTTTCAAGGATGAGCGATACTTTGTATATGATTCCCAAGGAAATTAAAATTCAAAACAATGAGCTACCTGATTGTCCGGGAGTTTATTTAATGAAAAACGCAAAAAGCGACATTATTTATGTTGGCAAAGCTACTTCCTTAAAACGTAGGGTGGGTTCATATTTTCAACGACCGGGTGACAGAAAAACAGAACAACTTGTTTCAAATATCAAATCAATAGACTATATAGAGCAGCCAACGGCTATCGAAGCGCTTTTTTTGGAGGCTAATTTAATAAAAAAATATAAACCTTTTTACAACATCAAGGAAAAAGATGATAAGAGTTATAGCTATCTTGTTATAACCAATGAAGATTATCCACGTCCTTATGTACTCCGTGCTACTGATATTGATGATTCGGCGTCTAAAAAGTACAAAGCTGTTTATGGACCTTTTACTTCATCAAGAGCTGTACGAAATGCGCTCGACATAATTCGCAAAGCCATACCTTGGTCAACCTGCGCTCCTGGTCAAAAGCGTCCATGTTTTTATGCCAGCCTCGGTCAATGCCCTGGTGTATGCACAGAAGCAATTTCCAAAGTTGAATATAATAAGATAATTCGTGATTTGATGGCATTTTTTGATGGCAAGCGATCGGAATTAATTAGTCGTTATAATCGAGAGATGAAAGCGGCTGCAAAAAATCAAAAATATGAAAAAGCAGCCAGTTTGCGTAATCGCTTATATGCCCTTGAGCATGTACGCGATGTTTCGGTTCTGGCAAAAGATGATGTAAAAATTACCGATGAACAAAGAGGAGCTGGTGGGATCTTTGGTAGAGTAGAAGGTTATGATATTTCTAATATTTCAGGCACATCATCGGTTGGTTCTATGGTGGTTTTTCGTCATGGAGCTCCGGAGAAGGCTAAATATCGAAAGTTTCGTATTCGTACAGTTTTGGGTCCCGATGATACAAAAAGTCTAAAAGAAGTTTTAAAAAGACGTTTTAAACATAAAGATCGAGGCTGGGAATGGCCTGATTTAATTTTGATTGACGGCGGTAAGGGTCAAGTCAGTGCGGCTATGGACGTGATTCAATCCTTAAATACTTCACGAGTAATCCCAATTATAGGCATAGCCAAGGGTCCAGATCGTAAAAAGGATGAGTTAGTAATTCCACCAGCCTTTGCCGGATTAACGCCACAATTAAATAAGCATAAAGATATCTTAGTTCAAGTTCGAGACGAGTCCCATCGTTTTGCGATCAACTATCATCGTAAAGTTAGGTCAGAATCTTTAAGAATTACAAAAAAATAAAACCGCATGGAATTCAATCCAAACGGTCGGTAGGTGAAAGAGCTTGTGCCTCCCAAGTATCTTCTTTTTGCGCATGCTGCCTTTTGCGAAGCATTTCTTTACTAGCTCTGTCCATGCTCCAAAGCAAGGCTGATGCCAATAAATCCCCAGGTAGGTCAGATGCTTTTTTGTATGTCCTGCAGGCGGTTTGAGCGATCCGGAATGCTGTCGTCGGTTCCGTGGGTTGTGAGTAAATTGCGGCTTCCAATTGACTAGCCAAAAAATTCAGCCACATATCTTCGATTTTCTGGAAAGGGCGAAATGTAAAGGGCATGCAATCCTCCCATCTACTTGTTATAGTCAAAAGATGATTAACTAAGTTATCACTTTTTTTATAAAAAGTCAATCCATATAACTGTGTATTTAGTCATATATTAAGTATTTAATGTGTCCACATTGGAACAAAAAAAGAACATAAATTTAGCTGGGTTAACAGGTAAACAAAGTGGGGCGAAAGGATTGACGCGAGGGGATTAGTGGCATAAAATGGGTACAAGTGGGGAAGAGTGGGAAAAGAAGTTGCCGCACATGGGTGTGGCTAGCTGTCCCGCCATTTTTTATCTAGCAAAATATTCTTACGGATTGGCTATATATATGTTTATTGGCGAATATCATTACACTTTGGATGACAAGGGTCGGCTATCCGTTCCCATCGGCTATCGCACCGCGCTATCTGATGGAGCCGTGGTTACGCGTGGGCTTGATCACACACTTTTTCTTTACCCAAAAGAAGAGTGGAGATCCTTGGCTGCAAAAATTGCTGCCTTGCCGCTTTCTCAAGCGGATACCCGCGCGTTCGCCCGGTTAATGCTTGCAGGAGCCATGGAGGTCAGTATGGATAAATCTGGACGCATCACTATTCCTGAGTACTTGCGTACTTATGCAACACTCAGTAAAAGAGTGGTAGTGTCTGGTTTATATGACCGCCTGGAGATCTGGGACGAGCAAGCATGGCAAGCTTATGTGGAAAAAACCGAAGCTCAAGGCAATGAAATCGCCGAGAGACTCGATCCACTAAGTATTTAATCTTATGGCAAAGAGTATGCACAACGCTGTCATGGTCAGCGAAGTATTAGACGCGCTCCAAATAAAAAACGGAGGGCGCTATATTGATGCGACCTTGGGAGGTGCAACGCACTCTATCGAGATGCTAAAAAATTTAGGTCCAAACGGCCGATTGATCTCCTTTGATGTTGATCCACTTGCATTAACAAATGCTCGTAGTAAACAAAAGGATTTTGGTAATCGTTGGCAAATCGTGGAATCAAACTTCCGCAATATTGAACAGGTTGCTAACGAGTCCGGTTTAGGTCCATTTGATGGCATTCTCTTTGATCTTGGTATCTCATCCGATCAGCTTGCTGATGAATCCAAAGGCATATCTTTCCAAATAGATGGTCCTTTAGACATGAGATTAGGCCCTAACGCCAACCAAGACGGCCTAACAGCAGCCACCATCGTAAATCGCTGGTCAGAAAAAGAACTGACAAGACTCTTTAGAGTTTATGGCGAAGAAAAGCGCGCTACATCTATCGCGAAAGCAATTGTTGCTCGCAGACGACAAAAAAAGTTTGAGACAACATTTGATTTAGCTGGGTTGATAGCAGAAAAAAGTTCACAAACGGCAACAAAAGCACGAATTCATCCGGCTACAAAAGTCTTTCAAGCCCTCAGAATAGCGGTTAATGATGAATTGGAATCTTTAAAAGTTGCACTACAAGGAGCCAGAAAAATACTGGCCCCTAATGGTGTGATCGTGGTTATAAGTTTTCATTCATTAGAAGATCGTATTGTAAAACAAACATTTAAATCATTCAAAGATTTTACGGTCAGTAAAAAACCTATCTTACCGACCGAAAACGAAATCAAAATAAACCCGCGTGCCCGCAGCGCAAAGTTGCGAGTAGCGCATAAAAACGCAATCCAAAACCAAAATTTATGTCCCGAACCTACGCTATTGCTATGACAAGACCGCATCAGCGCTTTGGCTTTAAACAGCCCATTGCCCGACAGTTGCCACAAGGAGCTTTGGCTTGGGGATTGTTGGCCATGGTTGCTTGGCTAGGGTTTACAGCCATGTATGTGATGCAGGTTACGCGTGCTGCACCACGTGGAGATAGATTACAAAAATTGGAGCGACAAATCGTTCAACTCCAATCTGATATTACAGCTTCCGAAGATACGGTCGCACGCAGTTCATCCTTATACGCTTTGACTTCCAAAGCAGAAGATCTGGGATTTATAGAAATGAGGAACCCTGAATATATTAATCCAGCCTCGCATTCTTATGTGCTCCGCTAAAAAATCTACCGCCATTGATTTATAAGCCTCACAAAAGTTGCGAGATATAGGACAGAAATAAAAAATACAAAAATAATAAACAAAAAAATAAAAAGTTAGTAACTCCTCCGACTGCGCGTTTTTGGAGGAGTTTTTTTATACCCACTAAATACCTTGACATATTACGAAAAATATGTCATTTATATATCACCTCATCACCTCTGTGTGGCCACATATCGCCAAATGGCACCAACCAAATGACAGCGACAGTAGGCAACGCCAAAAACAAAAACAACTTACCAGACCCCAAACACAGAGGAGTGAAGATATAGGTGATGAGGGTACGAGTCCTAATAAACGGGACGACGATCATGGCACTCTGGAAGCCAGTTCCGGGGAAAGATCGTGACACTGCTATAGCATGAGGCGGCCATCCTTGTGCAGCGGCATACTAAGCCGCACAATTTGCGACCTATCCATTGGTCGCCCTCGGGCATAATGTACTCTCCCGAACCGGTCCCAGCTCCTTCAGGTAACATGGCATCACGGCAACCACAGCCAGGCAAAGTACTCAAATATCTATAACCGCCAAAGCTGTGCCAAGCCAATGGCCAAATCAAGACACCGTAACGAAGGTATGGTCAGTTCCTTCACTTGGAACTACCGGGGACCTCTCTCCACTGGCGTGGGCGCATCACTATGCGCCCTTTATTGTTTTTAAAATAACTCACTCGAAGTCCAATCATAATTGTGCTATAATATTTATATGATGCAACGTTCCGAGGCACTAATTCGGCTCGTGTTTGTCGATTTATTTGGCAGTATTATTTGGTTTCCTATTTGGTGGTACACCAAAGGTTTAAAAAAATTTATTAAATGGTGTATCGAGGGTCTAGAATATCGATCAAAGCAATACGCTTTTAAGATCTGGTTTAAAAATTTCTTTGTGCCAATGTATGGCCAGTATGATTTAGTTGGCCGTTTAATTAGCGTGGGAATGCGTTTTTTTGTAATCCTGGGTAGGGGAATAGCATTGGTCGCAGAAGCTTGCGTCTATTTTCTTTTTGCCATGGCTTGGGTCGCGCTTCCACCTATAGCCTTACTATTAGCATTGCAAAATATTTTTTCCGGTTTGTTTTTTTTACAACTGCCTTTTTAAATTATGCCACAAGAAAGTAATTTTCCCACAAGTCCACAGGCAATAGTTTGCAACGCTTGCAATGGAGATCCGCGTGCATCAGTAAATTGCAAACAGTGCCGTGGCGCAGGTGTGGGTATCCCTAGTGAATATGGATTTCTGATTTGGAATACCATTGTTGATGATTTTACCGCAGCTATTAGAAAGTTTAGAATTAAAGTAAATGCAGCCATTCACCTTATGGTATTAGCAATAATTATTGCTTTTGTGGCTATCTTTTTTTGGAACGTCATTAGATTTTATTCATTTCAAGATTTACAAACTATTTCTTTTTGGTCGGCTGGGTACTGGTTTGTTTCTTTGTTTTATCTGGCTATTGTTTTTACGGCTTTTTTTATTTTTCGTATAAGTGAGTTTACAAAACCAGCTAAAGAGTTACCAAACTGGTTGCCACATAAAGATTTAGGACAGACTCAAAAGCAAACCGCTCTTGAAGTAAGCCCGTATTTTTCCGAACCAGCGATGGAAGTTATTGAATCGGCTTATAAAATTGCCAAAGATACGGGCAGGGTTGAGATCTCACCGGTTATTTTGTTTAGCGCAGTTCTTGCAAGTCGATCCGGGGCATTATTCATGGCGCGTTTAGGAATGCGTTTTGAAAATGTTAAGGATTCCTTGGCTCAATTGATTCAAACAGAAAACGCCGGATCTCCACCCATAACTTTTTCACGCGAGGCTAAACGCACTTTGGTTGCTGCTTTTGCTTATGCCAACCAAACACATCGTAAATACGTCTCGCCCATGGAAATATTTCTTCAGGCTTTTTTAGATAGTGAAAAACTACAAGATGTATTAGATCGTCTGGAATTCCCACCTTCGTATATTATAAATGTAGCTAAATGGGTGTTGTTGCATGATAAATTACGTGAAGATCATGAGCGTTTTACAATGCTAGCGAGATTCAAACCAAAAACATCAATGAATCGAGCTATGACTGCGATGCAAACACCTCTTTTAGATCGTTATAGTGAAGATTTAACTCTTTTAGCACTTAGGGGGTATTTAAGTCCCATGATTGGTAATCAAAAAGTAATGGATGATCTTTTACGTGGCTTGGAAAGTGGTCAGCAATCAGTTGTTTTGGTTGGCGAGACTGGTTGTGGTAAAGCTGCAGTAATCGAACAATTGGCCAGACAAATGGTAGAAGAGGAAGTTCCGGAATTACTTTTTGATAAACGATTGGTTTCTGTTAATCTAGCTCAAGTTGTGGCGGCAGGCGATCCTGGTTTGGCCGCAGAAAGGCTTTTGGCTATGCTCCATGAAGTAGCAGTTTCTGGCAATATAGTCTTAGCACTTTATGGAATCGAGGCACTGGTCGGAGGTGGATCAGGACCTATGGATTTAGCAGAAACATTTGCCAGTGAATTGGACAAGGGTTATTTCACGGTAGTTGCTACAACTTCACAACAATCCTGGACGCAATACTTAGAGCGCCGTAGTTTGGGTAAAAAACTTGTAAAAGTAGTCGTTCCTCCTGCCGATGCTGAACAAACAGTCCAAGTTTTAATGGCCAAATCAGGAACAATTGAATACAAAAATCAAGTATATCTTTCTTATGCTGCGCTGGAAAAAGCCGCAACACTCTCATTACGATATTTGCACGATGTAGCAGCGCCCCAAAGCGCGCTCAACGTGCTAAGAGAATCAGCGGTTTTGGTTCGCAAATCACGCGGAGAAGGTTCATTTGTAACCGCGGAAGATGTGGCCAAGATAGTACATGATAAAACTGATATTCCTGTTGAGATGGTTACCAAAGAAGAGTCGCGTCGACTTCTTGATCTAGAAGATCGTATGCATGGGCGTGTAATTGGGCAGGATGATGCTGTAAAAGCAGTAGCGCAAGCAATGCGCAGAGCCAGAGCAGAACTCCGCGAAGGTAAACGTCCTATCGCTAATTTCTTATTCTTAGGTCCAACTGGTGTTGGTAAGACCGAGACAGCTAAAACTTTAGCACAAGAGTATTTTGGGGATGAAAACGCAATGATTAGGTTGGATATGTCAGAGTATCAAGAGCAGATGTCTGTTACTCGTATGATTGGTTTTCCTCAAGATGAAAGAGGGGGCTTGTTAACAGAAGCTGTCCGAAAAAAACCTTTCACAATTGTTCTTCTTGATGAAATTGAAAAAGCTCATCCTGACGTACTAACACTTTTTTTACAGGTCATGGATGATGGTCGTTTAACTGATGGAGTTGGACGTGTTATAGATTTTACAAACGCTGTAATTATAATGACTTCAAACGCTGGTACATCATATATTCAAAACGCTATTGCTCAAGGCAAAAGCGCTGAACAGATTAAAACAGTTTTACTGGAAAGAGAATTGAAAGGAATTTTTAGACCTGAATTTCTAAACCGTTTCGACAATATTATTGTATTTAAACCACTTACCCGCGATCAAGTTGTTCAAATTGCATGGCTAATGTTGGGTCGTATAGCTAAGAATTTAGAAGCAAAAGGAATCAGATTCCGTGCCGAAGATCCGGCTGTGGAAGATTTGGCGGACGCTGGATTTGATCCGGCTTTTGGCGCACGTCCATTGCGTCGCGTGATTCAAGACAGGGTAGACACAAATATTGCAGATCTGCTATTAAAACAAGAGGTGGATCGCCATGATACAATCGTTTTGCATAACGATGGTACTCTGCATGTTGAAAAAGCAGCCAATCCACTTGCCTAGCATATGTCAATCCAAAGCATGATTATTTATAGCCTAATTATTTTTTTATTAGGTTTTTTATTATCATATATATTTAGTTTTGCTAGTCGGCGCTGGGCTATATTATATGGTGCTTTAAATATTCCCACATCAGAAAGGCAGATCCATAAAATCCCCATACCACAGTGGGGCGGATTGGGTATAGCTATTACGCTAGGTATACTGGTATTTATTTTGAGTTTTGAGGGATCGGTTTTTTCAATCAAATTACAATTGATACAGGTCGTCGGTTTTGTTGCAGGTATAGCCATTCTAAATTTTGGAGGCATGCTCGATGATAAATACGATTTAAAAGCCTGGCAAAGTATTTTGTTTCCAGTGGTCGCAGCTTTGATTGTGATTCTAACTGGCACTTCGATTAGACATGTAACTAATCCGGGTACTTCCATGCCATTTTATCTAGATTGGCTAACTTGGAGCCCATTCGGTGGAACTTGGTCTTTGGTATTTCCTGCGGACTTAATAACTTTTGTGTGGTTAATGATTGCTATGTATGCCACAAAAATTGCTGATGGATTGGATGGTTTGGTTACGGGTATTACTGTTATAGGAGCAGCTATGGTTGGTGCTCTATCTGCCATGCCTGCCTATTATCAACCAATCTCAACAATATTATCGGCAGCCGTAGCGGGATCATTTGCCGGATTTTTACCGCGTAATATCCACCCCGCTAAACAATTTCTTGGCGAAGGTGGCAGCACGATGGCCGGATTTAGTTTAGGTTTTTTAGCTATCATGTCCAGTGCTAAAATTGCCATTGCTCTGGCAGTCCTCGCCATACCTGTCGCTGATATTCTCATAGCTATCACCAGACGGATTAAACATCACAAGCCTTGGTATAAAGCTGATAAGGATCATTTGCATCATCGTCTGCTTGATGCGGGTATCGGTCATCGACAGATTGTTTATTTTTTGTGGTTGATTGTCGCCACTGCCGGTGTTGCTGCTTTACTAATGCAAACTCGTGGAAAGATTTTTTTAGTTTTGATTTTGGTACTACTTACATTTTTCGCTTCATGGCTTGCAGATAAGGCTATTCAAAAAAAACTACCGCTTAATCAAAATAAAAAATAACTTACTATGCGATGTCTAATGATAAGTAATCCAATAAGTAGAATCACGGCTTTTATTATATTATTAGCAGGCATTGTTATCATTTCCTTGGTCTTGATGTTCTTACCAGCCCCTTCGGCTTCCAATACTATTGATAGTCAGGTTAAATCGCTGGTTATTATAAATGGTATTTCAATTTCTGTTGATTTAGCACAAACTCAGGCGCAAAGAGAGCAAGGTCTTTCGGGTCGTGAGCAACTCAACGCCGGAGAAGGTATGCTGTTTTTATTCAATGAACCTGATTATTTACGCTTTTGGATGAAGGATATGAATTTCCCGATTGATATAATTTTTATAAATGATAAAAAGATTGTAGATATTGTCCACAATTTACCAGTACCAACCAAGATGGATATGCCCGCGGCTTATACATCTAAAGAAAAAGCGGATAGAGTCTTAGAGATACCAGCTGGTACGGCCGAATCTTTAAATTGGCAAATAGGGGATGTAGTTGCAACTCCTTAACTACCTTTTTATTAAATAAAAATTCCAAATTTAGGGTTGACACCTTGCATGAGTGCAGGTAGTTTATTTTTACGTACATTAACTCCAACCACCCCAATGAGGGTTGAGGCCGATGGCAAAAAACGATAGTAGATTCAAAACTTCTCCCCCGCCCGGTGCTGCTGATGAGGATGAAGTGCTTTGGCTCAGGGACCAGAACGTTCTTCTAAGGGGCGCGCTCGATTCCATCGCAGATGCTGTCTTTGCCGCCGAACCCGATGGTGTCGTCACGTACATGAACCCGGCAGCTCAAAAGATGTTTGGCATAGAGAGAGATGCTGCCAGAACTGCAGGCATGAATTTGTTTGAGTTCTTCCTGCTTTCTCCCAAGGGAATCGATGGAAAAATCATCATCGAGATGCTCTCTCAAGCTCCTATCCAGCAACAACGCGCTATGATTTCTCCCCCAAAGGGGCGTGTGGTCATAGTCGAGTTTAGTGCTTCTTTTGTTGAAGTTGAGGGATCTCCAAGGCGTATTCTTTGCACGTGTCACGATATCACTGTTGAGGTAGAACAGAGGAAGCAATTGGAGATTCAAGCTTTGACGGATGACCTGACCGGTTGCCGTAATCGTCGCTGGTTTAACGAACGACTTGCTCTGGTCACTAAAAAGGCTGCAACAACAGGTAGAAACGTTGGGTTGATCTTTTTGGATCTCGATCACTTCAAGACCTACAACGATGCGGCTGGTCACCTTATGGGGGATAAGTTGATTCAGCTGGTTGCAAAAACTATGCGCGATGTACTGTCTCAAGATTACGCATTGGTTCGTGCTGGTGGTGATGAATTCGTGGTTGTTGCTGAGAATGTCGGACCAGATGAGATGAAGGGACTGGCAGAGGATTTGTTGAGTGCGGTTATCGCAATCGTGATGCCGTTGCCGGATGGATCCATGTACCGTGTTAGTGCATCCCTGGGGGTGTCAGTCCTAACTGGGGACAGCCCCAATCTCACAAATCTGCTGGTTTTTGCGGAAAATGCCAAGCGCCTTGCCAAAAAGCAGGGACGTGGCCAAGTCTGTATTATCCAGCCCACCGCCGAATAAAAGGCGGTTTTTTCTTTATTACAGCGTTATATTTGACATTTTCCTCAACTTTGTTTAATATATGCGCACTATGTTTGCTGTAATTCAAACCGGTGGTAAGCAATATTTAGCTAAAGTTGGCGAAATTCTTACCATAGAAAAAATCGAAGGCAAAAAAGGCGATAGCGTATCTTTTGATAAAGTACTCTTAATCGCAGAAGAAGATGGCTCCAAGGTAGATATTGGAACGCCTTTTCTATCTACAAGCGTAACAGCCGAGATTCAAGTTCAAGGCCGCGCTGCCAAAGTATCTGTTGTAAAGTATAAAAACAAGGTTCGTTATCAAAAACGTGTTGGTCATCGCCAGCCGTACACAAAAGTAAAGGTTACAAAAATTAGCTAAATAAAAAATCGGGATTTCCCGATTTTTTGTTTCTAATTATTTCTTCTGTTTATATAAGCATCAGTTATTGTTGCCTCGTCCGCATATTCGATCTGTGCTCCTGTTGGTATACCGCGGGCCAATCTTGATATGGTAATACCTAACGGTTGCAACTGCCTCGTAAGATAAAGTGCGGTTGTATCACCCATGACATCCGGATCGAGCGCCAATATTACTTCTGTTATAACAGGATCAGCATCTTTGATTCTTTTTATCAATTGATTTACTCGTAAGTGCTCTGCGGTCTTGCCTTCTATTGGATCTATCAATCCGCCAAGAACATGATATTTCCCACTAAATACCGAAGCTTCTTCCATGGGTCTGATGTCCTGACTAACAGCGACCACGCAGAGCATTCCATTGTCACGCCTAGGGTCTTTGCATGTATTGCAGGGCGAGTTATCGGTCCACGTTCCACAAACTTCACAGGCAGTTACTTGATTAGCTAATAAATTGCATGCATCAGCAAATTGTCTAATTAAATTTTTTGGTTGCGATGCTAACCAATATGCATAGCGTAAAGCTGCCCTTGGTCCAACACCCGGCAATTTATCAAATAAATGTGCTATTTCATCAATACTACGTGGAACCATCATAAATTTAGATAAACCAAAAAAACTGATGCTCAGTTACAAAAAATCTTTAAATTTAATTTTGTCCCATCATTCCCTGAATATCCTGAGCCAAATCCAAACCTCCGATATCTTTCATTTTAGTTGCCATTACTTTTTGTAATTTTTCCATAGCATCATTAACTGCTTCTTTGGTTAAAGACTCTAGCTTCTCCTTATCACCAATAATCTCATCACTATAAGATATTTTGGAAATGCGTTGATTACCATTTACGGTTACTTTAACCTTACCCCAACCAGATTCGCCATCCACGGTAATTTTTTCTAATTCTGTCTGTAATTGCTTTGCTCTGCTGCGTATATCTTGAAACTGTTTGAGTTTATTAAACATAATTTTTATCAATTGGTTAATTAAGTGATGCTAGTGTAGCAATTCACCACTTTTTGGCAAGTTTATCCTCCTGACGGCGGAGGTGTCTGAGTAATCGGTGCATTTGGATCAAAAGAGGGCGGGGGAGGTAGGCCTGGAGACATACTGGGTGCCATTGATGGCCTCATATTGACTGGTTGCAAGCCTGGAGCTCCGGCTCCATGCTGTTTTGCCAGATTACGGAAACTGGCTCTTGTATCATCAAAATAAAGCTTAACAACACCAGTTGGACCATTGCGGTGCTTGGAGACATGAATTTCTGCTAAATGTCGCTCTTCTGGTGAAAGATCTTCCAATCTATAATTTTTATCTGCGGCTTTACGATAAATAAACATAACCACATCCGCGTCCTGCTCAATAGATCCTGACTCACGTAAATGAGATAGTTTGGGGATTGCCGGCTTGGTTTGTTCAACAGCGCGAGATAGCTGTGAAAGTGCTAATACCGGAACGTTTAGCTCACGTCCTATGGCTTTAAGACCACGAGTAATTTCTGCGACTTCTTGCACGCGATTATCAGATCCGCCACCGCGAGATTCCATAAGTTGCAGGTAGTCAATAATCAAAAAACCCAAACCATGTTCCATTTGCAATCTTCTGGCTTTTGTTCTGATCTGCATAATATTAGCTGATGCCGTATCATCAATATAAATTGGAGCTTCTGATAAACTGCCAATGGCATGGCCGATGCGTGTAAAATCATCATTATCACCTTGGTCAGACAATCTACCGGTTTTCATTTTCCAAAGATCCACATTAGCTTCTGCGCAGATTAAGCGATCCACAACCTGCTCTTTGCTCATCTCAAGTGAAAAATATCCAACAGGTACTTTATGTTTTACTGCCGCGCTACGCATTATATCCAAAGAGAATGAGGTTTTACCGCAAGATGGACGTGCGGCTAAAATAACTAAATCGCTTTTTTGTAAACCACCAAGCATGGAATCTAGATCACCATATCCAGTGGGAACGCCACGTAATTTGCCTTTTTCACGATGGATTTCATCAATTCTTTCAAACGCAGTATCTAAAACGTCCGTAATTGATGTAAAAGCTGTTTTTAAAAACTTTTGTGAAACGTTAAATAATTTTTGTTCCGCTTTATCAAGCGTTTGTTCAATATCATCTGATTCTTCAAATCCAAAAGCAGTAATTTCTTGTGCGGTTTGTATCAACCTGCGTAATGTCGCTTTCTTTTGGACTATATTGGCATAATTGACCACGTGGCTAGATGTTGGAACTGCATTTGATAATTGAATTAGATAAGCTCTTCCGCCTATCTCTTCCAATATATTCTTTTCACTCAAACGATTTGACAGAGAAAGTATGTCGATTGGCTCATGTTTTCTAAATAATTCCAATATTGTTTCAAAGATTTGTTGGTGTTTTTGCAAATAAAAATCTTGAATATTGATGATGTCGCCAATCCTAATCATGGCTTCTTTATCAATCAAGAGAGATCCAAGCATGGACATCTCTGCTTCTAAGTTTTGTGGCACGAGGCGCTCTGAGTCCGTCATATGCATGAAACCTACACAACGGGGAGCTAATAGGGAAGATGATTAGCTGGGATTTTTTTGTGGATACCTTGGTCAAGCCTGTGTATGGTATAATAATTTTGCTTTAATGAAACAAAAAGCTTTAATTGCACCTGTTACTTTAAACTTGTTAGGAACCATCGTGGGGGCGGGAGTTTTTGGTTTGCCTGCAGTTTTTGCGGAAACTGGTATATTGGGCGGCTCACTTTTATATATTGGTATAATAACTATTTCAATAATAATACATTTATTGTACGTGGAGGTTATATTGGGAGTCAGGGGGTCTCACCGAATACCGGGTTATGCGCTAAAGCTCATTGGTCCAAAGTCATATTGGATAGCAGTGTTTTCAAACTTTTTAAAAATGGCTGGTACTAGTTTGGCTTATATAATTTTGGGTGGCGAATTTCTTTCAATATTTGCTAGTGGCATTGGGGTTTGGGATAATTCCTTCGTTTGGTCTTTGTTATTTTGGGTCACGGGATCAATAATTGTATTTTTTGGTTTGCGTTTTGTCTCACATATTGAATCAGATCTAACAGCCATACTTATCGGCTTCATGATATTTTCTGCCATTGTTTTATTTCCGTTTTTTGACTGGAATATGGTTGCGGAGATTCACGCTCATAAATTTGCTATGGCTATTGGTATCATGTTCTTCTCTGTAACTGGCATGACAGTTTTGCCTGAAACGGTAGAGATTGCGTCACGTAAACGTAGGCCGACGCAGATAGGTGTAAGTTTAGGTATTATATTCGCTGGTATCTTTAGTTGGATTTTTGGAGTATCCATAACTTTGGCATATCCGGGTATATCTGATGTTCGTGGCATACAGCTTGCTTTTCCTCCGATTTTTTGGTGGCTGATACCATTGATTGGTATTTTGGCTGTTGGTACATCTTTTATAACATTCACTCAGGCATTTAAAAACATGATGCATTTTGATCTAAAGGTACCAAAATTGCCCTCATGGTTAATTTCGGTTGGCATGCCTATTCTGCTTTACCTCTTTGTTTCACGTAACTTTCTTGCTACTATTGGTTTTATAGGTTCTGTTTTGACTGCAATAAATGGATTTATAGTTTGTTTGTGTGCATACAAAGTTTTACAAAAGCCTAAACGTTTCAAATCTTGGATAGACAAGTTTTTACCGGGCTCACCTAAAACTCGCGGGGCTTTAAATAGTTTTTGGCAAGCCGTGGCCATACCGATGATGTTTGTTCTGCTATTTATCATTTTACAGTATTTGGTGGCTAATTTATTTTAAAAAATATGAAAAAATTCAAATATCCCTTGATACCGTTTCTAAATTGGATTGCTAATTATGCAATTGTTATTTTATTGGTTCGTTATATTTTTCCACTTTGGTTTCCTTCTTGGATCAGTTTAGCGATAGTTTGGATAATTGCTGGTATTTTGGCCATGATCTTTTCTTATTGGGCATTTCATACCAAGATTTTAAGTAATCGCCAATTAGGTTGGTTTATTGGTGTGTGGGTGATTATAAAGATATTAATGGAAGGTATTATAAGTTTTATGGGCTATACGGATCCACTTTTCCTGGTTGTAAGGTATGAATTTTTTGTAAATACAATATTCGAAATATTAGGCATCTTGCTCATGTATCGTGTAAGCAAAAGACACCAAGCGCATCAAGTCTTGGAGGGTATAGAGTTATAGATTTTTAAACATTATTCAATCTTGTCAGCTAATCTGACAACATTTTTCATTAACAAAGCTACGGTCATTGGTCCTACGCCACCCGGAACTGGGGAGTACCATCCTTCGATATCCACACAGGCCTCTGAGTCAAAATCACCACAAACTTTTCCCTCTTTATTTCTATTGATACCAACGTCAATTACACAGCTGCCGTCTTTAACACCATTGCTGGTTAAAAATTTTTCTTTACCAACAGCAACAATAATTACATCGGCTTCCCTGAGTTCCTTATCTTCTTTTTCATCAGCTAATACTACTTTAACACTTGCGCCTGCTTTTTCTAATATGTATTTTAATGGATCAGCAAAAATGTGTGAGTTTGCTAAAATTACAACCAATGCATGATTTGGCTCTTTTGGTGTTGCGGCAATCAATCTAAGAATTCCCTCTAGCAAAGGAGATATTAGTTTAGCGTGGCCAGACTCCAAAGCCTTAATATTTTCTGAATGAAATCCATCGGCATCTTTTTCCGGATCCATTGCGGACAATACTTTGTCCTTATCATGGCCGGGTGGTAGTGGCATTTGTACTAAAATTCCGGTAATCGATTCATCCTGATTCCAATCTTGAATTATTTTTACCAACTCATCATCAGGAGTATCTGCCGGCAATCTTCTAAAATCAGTTTCTATTCCAATATCATGAGCTGCTTTTTCTTTGAGGTTTACGTAAATATGTGACGCCTGATCATCTCCAACCAATAAAGCAGCTAATTTGGGATTTAGTTGCTTGTTTTTGATTTCTTCTTTTAATTCGGCTGTTATTTGATTTGCAAGATGCTTGCCTGGTATTTTTTGCATGGTCTGGATTGTACTTTATTTTTTGCAAAATTTCAAGAGTACGGATGATTAAAATATAAAATCTCCAAAATCATAGCCATTGTCCTTTAGATATTGTAGAACTTCACGAGTTTCCTCATCTATACCATGAGGATCATGTCCTGCGCCCATTGTAATTTCATGCTCAAAAATTCTTTTTAAAAACTCGGGTTTACTTTGCAAAATTTTGTACGCCTCGGTTCTAATCATTATGGAACCAGAATTATGCATCATGCCTACCGATTCTTTTGATACAAAATCACTTGCATAAACATCATGACCTTTGTAACTTCCAATCTTATTAATTTTAAACTCTTGTGGTCCTTCGTATGACATATTTTTTATATTGATAATGATTTTTGTTTCCAATCGGTCATGATTTGAGCGAGTTCATTGGCTGGTTTTCCGTAAGTATCTGGCAGTGACCCTTGATGTCCGGTCAAAGTCTCCGCAACTTTCTTCATACCTTGATACTCCAGGTGCTCCTCAGTAAAATCAAAAACAACCATAGTATTTACTGATACTTTACCAGCTTGAAAATCTTTAACATCTCTCCAACTTGTAAAAGATTTTCTAAACAACGAACAAACTTCAAAGCCCTCTTTGGATAATTTTAAATACGCTGCTTGGGGGAATGCATTGACTATAAATACCAGCGCGCCTATGCCAAAAAATATTGTCGTATACCATCCGTTTGCATTACCGCTTCTTATCATAAAAATTCCAACTATAACAAAAATTATTGATATCAATAATAAAACAAAAAGCTTTGTCTTATTCGGATAAAGTGTCAGAGTTTGATTTTCTTGCATAGTAATATAAAAACGTGAGTAAGCTACAAGCAACGATACAGATTTCTATTAAAAAAGTCCAATGCAAAGTAAAGTTTAAAATCCAATTTTTATGGTTGTTGGGTACGGTGAATAAGCTATAAGCATCAGCAGTAAAAGGGTATAGCCACATTATTTTTCCGACCACAGTATCTAACAATAAATGTAAAAATATATTGGCAAAAAATATTATTGCAATTATGTA
>Ga0180009_10001030_pt1 | contig 35091 bp, 34 predicted proteins | sample OS_PC_MetaG_FD_123537 | JGI IMG/M metagenome (GOLD analysis project Ga0180009, IMG submission 123537) | Groundwater microbial communities from the Aspo Hard Rock Laboratory (HRL) deep subsurface site, Sweden - OS_PC_MetaG | ecosystem: Environmental > Aquatic > Deep subsurface > Groundwater... | reverse complement strand
GAATCAAACTACTCAAGACCTTCTCTGTTTCCACAATCTTTTGTTCAATCAGAGATGAATCCGGGTTTCCCAAGAACCCCAAACGCTTCGACAAACCATACAACTCTTCTTTCGGAAACCCTGCGGTCACCCGATATACCAATACAGCTACCTCGTCAGCCAGCTCAAATGCCCTAAAAGCCTTCCACCTTCAGTCTATCCACCTGGACAGTTACTTATTTTGTGCAATTTAAAGGATTCACTTCACATGAATAACTTGTTGTCACTTATCTTGTCCAGACCTCACCGAAAGAGGCTAATAGTTTTCGAATTTTTTCGTCCATCTGCTTACGCTCGGTTATATCCCGGAGAATACCCCGAAAACCGATTTGCTGACCTCCTGAATCGATTATGGGAGATACAGAGGGCTCTACATATCTTTTTGTACCGTCTTTTCTTAAGATCTCCCAATCAATTCCTTTTGCCCGTTTTCCAGTGGCATTGACTGTATTGAACACTTGATATCCTGCCTTTGCATTCTCACTATTTGTGAATTCCCGTAAATTCTTACCCATCAATTCAGCTTTGGAACGTCCATATATTTTGCACAGGGAATCATTGAAAAAAGTTAAGTTGCCGTCAATGTCAACTTCATAGTATCCATCTTCAATGCTTTCAAGTATGGTCCTGTATTTCTCTTCACTCTCCTGAAGCGCCTTCTCAGCTTCCTTACGTTCGGTGATATCCCGGAGAATACCTCGAAATCCTATGGGTTCACCTGACAAGTCTCGCATGAGGGAAGTTGACATCTCAAGAAAAATCGTGGTGCTGTCTTTCCTGATGACTTCATAATCCATTACTTTTACTGGTTTTCCTGTCTGGTAGACCCGGCTAAATACCTGGTACATCTTCTTTGCCATTTCCGGACTGGTATATTCACGATTATTCATACCCAGTAATTCGTCCCTGGAATATCCCGCTATTTTAACGAGTGAATCATTGAAAAACGTCAGGTTTCCTGCAAGATCAACTTCGAAGAAACCGTCTTCGATACTTTCAAGAATCATGCTATATTTTTCTTCCCGTTCTTGCATCGCCTCCTCATTTTGTTTGTATTCAGCAACCTCTTTTTTAATTCTTGCAATGAATGAATTTTGTCTTCTCAAAACCAAGTAGGCAACGATGATGGGTAAAAGTGAAGCAAAAACAATCGTGATAAGATGGGATTTCCAGGTGGTTATATTTGGGTGAATGACATGTCTTAACCAGTCATGCAAAAACATACTCAATAGTACGACAATAGCAATAATGACCAAAGACGCTATCAAATTTCGTCTTGACTCTCTCTCTGATATCCCCACCTCATCCATCTTTTGGTACGGTTCCTTCTGAGTTTGTTTTTCAGCCATGATAAGATCCTCAATTTAAATTTTAAAATTCCTCACCAGGATAGACTAATTCGTCCTTGTGAGTCGTCCACACTTTTTCGTACTCTCTGTTTTTCCCTTAGATAATATGATAGTTTTTAATATTCATCAGAGAAATGGGGAGTTCTCTTTTTTCTTACAGAATCTATGCCTTCTTTTATATCATCGCTGAGGTAACAAATCGCTTGATATGCAGCTTGTTTATGGAGAGTAGCAGTAAGATCACTACTCATGGAAGCGTCGATAGCCTCTTTAAGCATTCTTATGGGTAAAACAGGCATTGCCGCGATCTTTAGAGCCAATTCCATGGCCCTGTCCATCAACTCTTCGGGCGGTGTTATATGATTTACTAATCCCATACCATAAGCCTCTTCAGCGGATATGGTGTCGCCAGTTATCAGCAATTCAAAGGTACGAGCTCTTCCGATCATTCTTGTCAAAAAATATTCAGCCCCCATGCCAGGATAAAGACCGATCTTTGAAAAAGTAAAACCTATCTTGCTGTTGGTTGCCGCAAGTCTCATATCACATGCCAGTGACAGGCAGGCACCTGCACCGATGGCATGGCCATTTATGGCTGCTATAGTGGGAATCTCTAAATCCATAATGCTAAGAAACGATTTATAAAAATAGAAAGTCTTTTTTTTCAAATAAGAAGGAATTCCTCCAACATTCCCATCCATGGTTTTTAGATCACCCCCTGCGCTGAAGGCCCTCCCTTCTCCTGTTACAATCATGACCCTGGGCTCAGGGTCGGACTTTATTTTTTCAATGGTTTCCCTGAAGTCTTTTGCCATCTCTTCGGACATGAAATTAAGTTTTTCCGGTTGATTCAGAGTCAATATACAGATCCTGTCCTTAACTTCCACCTTTACAGTCTTTTCACTCATACAGATGCCTCCTTATTATCATTTAGGGTAACTACTCAGGTATTTGGGCTGAAGACTGAAGGCTAAAATATGTCAAGAAAACGAAGGTAATCTGCTCGACTGCCACATGCGCAACGCTGTTAGAAAGCACCGAAACCGCTGCACGTCGCATTTGAGAAGTCAAGCCATACAATTCTTTTTTCCGAAACCCTGGGGTCACCCGATAAACCAATACAGCTACCTCGTCAGCCAGATCAAATGCCCTAAAAGCCTTCCACCTTCAGTCTATCCACCTGAGTAGTTACGATTTAGGTACAAAACCCAAGATAGAGTTCAAGTTTAATTGAAATATATCGTACCTCAATCGAGTCAGAACTCGATTGAGGGTTATCCGTTATCCGTTATCTGTTAATCGTTTTAGAACAATAATAATGGAAATTACATCTCACTTATTCAAGAGATATGGATTAATGTTTTCATTCTTTTGCTGATAGCTAATTGCTGAGTGCTAACGGCTATTAATTGAGCGTTTTTCGCTCAATTGAGGTTATATAACACAATAACTCCTGAAAGCCAAGGAACAGAATGTTTCTATGGGTGCCCCGGAAAGAGTATTTCAGGTTTGATATACGCTATATATTGACATCTCGTTAAAAAATGTGGGAAATGGAGTAAGTTCATGAAAGTAGAGGTATGATCCATGAGTCCAAAACATACACCCGATTCCGTCTTAGGCATGTCCTGGAGTATACAGAAGGACCGTTTGCTTCTGACTGGTGCCGAACTGGATATCTTCACCATGCTCACTCCTTCCCCCCTATCCGCTGAGGAGGTGACAGAAAAATTAGAGGGCAACTTAAGGGGAGTAACCATATTTTTAGATGCCTTGACAGCCATGGGCCTCCTGACCAAGCAAGGAGGGCGTTACCAGACCGAAGCATCGGCGGCATCTCTTCTTTCGGCCAATGAGCCGGGTTCGGTTCTACCCATGGTCAAACACGCGGCCCACTTGTGGCAGAGCTGGTCACGTTTAACCGACATTGTGAGAGATAAAGCCACAAGAGAGGAAACGGAAGGGGCAAAACGGGATATGGATAGCTTAAAGGCCTTCATCGGAGCCATGGATGCGATCGGCTCGCGATTCGCCCCAAAGGTTGTGGCCGCCATAGAACCCGGTAATGCCAAGGCTATGATTGATGTGGGCGGAGGCTGCGGGACTTATACCCTGGCCTTCATCGAGGCTGCCCCTCAAATTAAGGCAACCTTATTCGATCTCCCTCCGGTCATTGAAATGGCTCGCGAGTATGTTGAAAAAGCCGGGATGTTGGATAGGGTCACCTTGGTCCCTGGTGATTTTTACAAGGATGAACTGCCATCAGGTCACGACCTGGCCTTTGTTTCTGCCATCATCCATCAGAACAGTCTCAAACAGAACCTGGACCTCTATCAGAAGATCTTTCGATCTTTGGACTCTGGTGGTCGAATCGTGATCCGAGACCATGTGATGGACCCTGACCGAACGAATCCCGAGGATGGTGCCATCTTTGCAGTAAATATGCTGGTAAATACAACCGGGGGTGGCACCTGGACCTATGACGAAATTCATCAAGGCCTGACCACGGCTGGTTTTACCCGAATCAAACAGCTCCAATTCGAAGGTATGTTTTCTCTTGTGGAGGCCTTCAAACCATAGGAACTAAAAAACAGGTAACATTTTAGCTCTTTGAAAAAAATCCGCATTTGATCAGGACTTGAATAACTTTCAAAGAGCTAAAATGTTACAAAAACAGAAGGGTTAGAGGATATATGCAACAGGAAAAAGCGAAAGAGCTGCCTCTTCCGATCCTAAAGAATTACTTGCAATTAATATTTTAAGGCCATATGATCGCCGTGTGTGATTATTTTGGTACCATTCATGCGTATCTATATTAATAAATTCACTAATGTAATCCTTGGAGAGATTAAATAATGAAAAAGAGATTAATTATCGGGTTTGGTCTTCTGGCTGTTCTTTTGCTGTGGTCAGGAATTTCAATCTATCCGGATTGGCTGTGGTTCGAAAACTTGGGCTTTTCGCCTGTTTTCTTGACCATGCTTTTGAGCAAATTCGGGTTTGGTCTGTTGGTTTGGCTGCTTCTGATTGTTATAACAATCCTTAACCTTTACGCAGCCAAACGTTTAAACCCGGGCAACGGATCAGGTATTGCCTTGAAGTTTGAGGATGGTCCATTTTCCCAGTTTGGCCTCTCGGCCAGGACCTTAAATACTCTGCTCATTGCCATTATTCTGGTTGTCAGTTTTTTTATTGCGTCAAAGGGTTCAGAAAACTGGAATATGCTCCTGCGCTGGTGGCATCAGCAACCTTTTGGCAGCACGGACCCTATTTTTAACAGGGACATCGGTTTTTATGTGTTCTCTCTTCCCTTTTACATTTTCATTCGGAACGGACTACTGGTTCTTTTCCTTTTCTCCAGTCTGGTCACTATGGGTTGGTATCTGAAAAATGGTGCGCTTAAAATAGAGGGAGATTTTACTCAAACGGAGGGAGCCCCACCCTCTTTACCTGAAATTACCGTTTCACCAAAAGCCAAGATGCACCTTATTTTCCTGGGAGGAATCATTGTTCTATTCCTGGCCTGGGGTTATTATCTGAAAATATACGGACTTCTCTATTCTACACAGGGACCTGCTTTCGGTGCCAGTTATACCGATGTCCACATCAAGGTCCTGGCCTATAAGATTTTAATCATTGTCTCCCTGGGCTTTGCCGTTGTTCTTTTTCTCAACGCCTTTAAATTTAGGAAAAAATTCACCTGGTTAAGTGCGGGCATCTGGTTAGGAGCCGTACTACTGTTTGCGACCCTGCTCCCCATCCTGGTTCAAAAATTTGTGGTTAAACCCAATGAATTGGCCAAAGAATCGCCCTATATCGCTTACAATATTGATTATACCCGTAAGGCCTACAATCTGAATAACATAAAAGAAGTGAATTTCGCGGTTAATGATAAACTAAGTGTTGAAGACATTGAGAGGTATGATGTAACGATTCAAAACATCAGGATATGGGACGAGCGTCCTTTACTTCAGACCTACAGGCAGATTCAAGGCATACGGCTATATTACGATTTTAACAATGTAGACGTGGATCGTTATCTCATCAATAACCGATATCGACAGGTCATGCTGGCCGCCCGGGAGTTGGTGGTCAATCAACTTCCTCCCCAGGCAAATACCTGGGTCAACAGACGCCTCATCTATACCCATGGCTACGGATTGGCCTCAAGCCCGGTTAATGAAGTGACCAGAGAGGGACTTCCCCGCCTCTTCATCAAAGACCTGCCGCCTTCCTTTGAGCCTGACCTGAAGATAGAACGCCCCGAGATCTATTACGGAGAAAAAACGGACGAGTATGTTCTTATAAAGACGAAGACCAAGGAGTTTGATTACCCCAAGGGTGACAAGAATGTCTACACCATCTATCAGGGAAAGGGAGGTGTCCCCATAAAATCTTTTATTAGAAGGCTCTTATTTGCCGTTGAATTCCTGGATCCCCAGATACTGTTTACCACTTATTTAAGCCCGGAGAGTAGAATAATGTATAACCGCCGGATTGACAAGCGGGTGCGTCTGATAGCCCCATTTCTCGATTATGACGCTGATCCGTACCTGGTTGTCTCCGGGGGAAAACTCTATTGGATTCAGGATGCCTACACCACCTCTGATATGTATCCCTATTCCCACAGATCTTACGGCCGTTTTGATAATAAAGAGTTAAACTACATCCGGAATTCGGTCAAGATCACCATTGATGCCTATAATGGGGATGTGGTTTTCTATATTATGGATGAAAAAGATCCTATCGTTAAAACCTATCGAAGAATATTTCCTGATCTGTTCAAACCTTTCAATGAGATGCCGGCTGATCTGAAAAAGCATATACGTTACCCAAGGGACCTCTTTAAAATCCAGGTGGATGCCTACACGAAATATCATATGGAAAACGTTCAGGTCTTCTATAATCAGGAAGACCTCTGGCAAATCCCTGATGAGTTGTATGGTGATAGCCGACAAGAGATGAAACCCTACTATATCATTATAAAACTGCCCCAGGAGGAGAAAGAGGAGTTTCTTCTTATGCTCCCTTTCACCCCATCCAAGAAAGACAATATGATCGGCTGGCTGTCGGCCAGAAGTGACCTGCCCAATTACGGGAATCTACTGGTCTACAAATTACCCAAGGAGAAACTGGTCTACGGACCGATGCAGATTGAAGCCAGGGTGGATCAACAAACAGAAATCTCCCGGGAGTTGAGCTTATGGGGTCAGAGAGGCTCCAGGGTCATCAGGGGAAATCTTCTGGTCATTCCCATCAGTGATACATTTATCTATGTGGAGCCGGTTTACCTGGAAGCAAAACAGGAAGAAAGCGAACCGCCCCCTGCAGGGTCACCTCAACCTAGAGGTTTTGGAAAATCCCAGACAAAAGGGACCGGGGCTCCAGTCTCTTCACAACAGGACAGATCAAGGTCCGCCGCCCTACCCGAATTAAAAAGGGTTATTGTCGCTTTTGGCAATCGCTTAATTATGGAGGAGAATATCGATACGGCCTTAAGGGGGGTATTGGGGGGAGAGATATCTCCTAAAAAATTGGCTTCTCCATCAATTCCTCAAACTGAGGGTATCTCTAATCTGGAGGCATTGGCCTTGGAACACTACAATAAGGCCAAGGCTCACTTGCGCCAAGGGGAGTGGGCTGAATACGGGAAGGAGCTGGAGAATTTAGAAAAAATACTAAAAGAGATGTCCGCCGGGATAACCAAGGAAAGGAAGGATGAGTAGTGATTCAAGTTACTCTCGATTGTCAAAAACACGTCTGCTCTTTCTCTCGGACCTGGGCAAAGCTCCATACTCCACCAACTCAACATTGACACTTACCATGATCTGATGCTTGATCGATTCCACTATGTGCCTAATCAGTTTTGGATCTTGGTCATTGTCAACACCCTGATTACGCTCCACTTTAAGGGTCATGTAATCTCTGCCATCCTCTTTCCTATCAAGAATGATCTGATATTCACTTCCAATATCTTCGATCCCGGAAAGAACATGATCAATCTGGCCCGGGTAGATATTAACGCCTCTAAAGATGATCATGTCGTCGGAACGTCCCAGGATGCGATCATGTCTCGGTAGGATAGACCCGCAAGGGCACTCTCCTGGAACCAACCTTGTCAAGTCCCTCGTGCGATAACGAATCAGGGGGACTGCCTCCTTTCTCAAGGTTGTCACCACCATCTCCCCCGTCTCACCTTCAGGGACCGGTTTTAGTGTATCGGGCTCAAGAACCTCCAAAATATAATAATCGGCCCAGTAATGAATTCCCGTGTGGTGAATACAATCCAAGCCGGTTCCGGGGCCGTAAAGCTCGGTCAAGCCCGGAATATCGAACAGGTGATCCAGATCCAGCAGGTCACCAATGCGTTTTCTCATGGCATCACTGGAACGCTCCGCCCCGAAGATCATCTTCTTAAGCTCTATTTTATCTCTGATACCCCGTCTGTTCACTTCCTCGGCCATCAGGAGTCCCATTGAAGCGGTACAGCACATGACCGTACTTTTAAAATCCATCAGGAACTGGCATTGCATATCCAGATTTCCGGGACCAGCCGGTATGACCATAGCTCCAAAAGCCTCACAGCCCATCTGGAAGCTTATCCCTGCTGTCCATACGCCATACCCCACGGCGATCTGAACCCGGTCTTCAGGGGTTAACTGGGCCATCTCGTAACAACGGGCAAAAAAATGCGTCCAGTCATGGATATCCTTCTGGGTGTAACAGAGGACCTTTCTCTTGCCGGTGGTCCCTGAGGAAGCATGAATGCGCACCAACCTTTCAAGAGGTACAGATAGTAGGGGAAACGGGTAATTCTCCTGTAGGTCTTGTGCCGTTGTAAAAGGGAGTCTCTCCAAATCATGGAGGGATTGGATCTCTTCCGGTCGTATGCCCGCATCATCCATTCGTCTTCTGTAAAAGGGAGATCCCTGATAGGCATGATTGACAGTCCATTTTAGCCCTTCCAACTGAAGCTGCTTGAGTTCTTGCTCTGTTTGGACTGTTGGCATAAAACTCTTTTTCATAAACGCTTCTCCCCTGCTGTCTTTTAGCGAAGCTACGCCTCAAACCCTGGCCCAGCGCTGGCTTTCATTGATTTACTCCAAAACGAATGCTTCTTAAATGAGACATCGTCAATAGCATAAAAAATATAAATAGCGCCAGGGCGGGCTTGACATAAATTTTAAGATCTTAGTCCATGTAGACGGCTAGTCGTCTATCATTCTATAATACCACTCTTTTCAGCCACTATCAGCTTTTGTGCCTTTCTCTTTAGATAAAAATTATGAATACTCACCAGAATTCCCTCCGGCAGAAAGATCAGCACAAGACTGAGAAAAACCCCATATGCGATGATGTGATACTGCTTGGCAATATGGAGAGCCTCCGATATGGTGGTTAGGACGGCGCTTCCAAAAAGAGATCCCCAGAGGCTTCCCATACCACCTACGATGACCATGGTCACCACCTGGATGGAATAATAGAAATCGTATGTGCTGGGGCTGATAAAGGTGATGTAATGGGCATAGAGGCTCCCGGAGACGGATGCAAACATGGCGCTCAAAACAAACACTTTCACCTTATAGTTAGCCGTATTAACACCCAGAGAATTGGCAGCCACCTCACTCCCATGGATGGCACGAAGAGCCCTCCCTACCCTGGAATTGAGCAGATTTCTCGATAGTAACATGCTAAAAAAAACAAATGTCCAGATGAGGTAAAAATTCTTGAGGTCATTATCAAATGCGAATCCTCCGATGGACAGGGGCGGGATTCCGATTAAGCCGTCATGCCCACCGGTGAACTGCTCCAGTTCTCCCAGAAGAATATAGACAATAATACTGAATCCCAAAGTCGCCATCACCAGATAGTGTCCCCGGAGTTTCAGGGAAGGATAGCCCACCAGATAGGCAATGGCTCCAGTGGCCAGCATCCCCACCACCATGGCTGGCCAAAGGGGAAACCCATAGTTCAACGTGAGTACTCCTGAGAAATAGGACCCAAGACCATAAAAGGCCGCATGACCCAATGAGATCTGCCCTGCAAACCCGATAAGAAGATTCAATCCCACCACCACAATGGTGTTGAGGCCGATCACGTTGAGGACAATGAAATAGTATTTGTTTTCCATAAAGACGGGTATGAGGATAATGATTAACGCAAGTGCAGCAAAATAGATAATATCTTTTTTCCAAAAAGTAGAGTTCATTGGCAACCACCCACAGAACACCTGTCACTCAGCATTTTTCTATTTCCCTCATTTCCGATTCCACTTTCCCCAATTCCTTCAGACCCTTTCCGATTCTCCAGGTCCCATGATCCCGGTCGGTTTTACAAATAGAACAAACAGGAGAACGAAAAATGCAATGGCATCTTTATATTGGGAGGAGATCAGACCGGCTCCCAAAGATTCCAGAATACCCAGAATGGTTCCACCCAGAATGGCACCTGCAAAATTACCATACCCCCCTAAAATGGCTGCGGCAAAACCTTTCAAGCCCAGCATGATTCCCGTATCATAGGAGGTTGTGGAGATGGGAGCAATGATCATACCTGCCACCGCACCCAGAGCTCCGCTGATGGCAAAAGAGATTAGGATCATACGATTGACAGCGATGCCCATAAGGGCAGCTGCCCTTCGATTGACCGCAGTTGCCCGCATAGCCTTCCCCATCATGGTGTTTTTAAAAAAATACCGCAGAACCAGCATAACCAATATGGTTATGGCGAAGATCCATATATGCTGTGGCAAGATGGTAGCCCCTATGGGCAGATGGATGGGATTCTCCCCGGAAAAGGCCGGAACCCCCACGTTGTCCGTCCCCCAGATCTCCTGTGCCGTTCCCCGGAGAGTGCCTGATAATCCAATGGTCAAAAAGATGAGGACAATCACCTCCTTGGATCTGGCATACCGTATGGGTCCTCTCTCTATCAGGGCCCCAATCAGGGTAACCCCGGCCATGGATATGACAAAAGAGATGATAATGGGGACCCTGAAAAGAACGACCAGGGTATACATGAACATACCACCCAGGGAGATAAACTCACACTGGGCAAAATTGACGATACCGGTAGCATTATAGATGATATTAAAACCCATAGCCACGATGGCGTATATGGCGCCGATGGATAATCCTGTAATGATGTACTGTGCAATCTGCTGGGTAAGATCCATGATAGTAAGATAGTGAAGCCCTGCCTCCCCGGCCCGTTCCGGTCCGGGACGGGCAAACCGACAAGTTATTCTTTTATTTGAATAACGAATATTGAATTTCGAATGATGGCAGAAACAGAGTGATAAAGGGACGGATAGCAATTCCCTCCGTCCCCTATCTCCCATCCTTTAGGATTATATTTTCAAAAACCTATTAATCTATTAACTTCCAGCCCCCCTTGGTTGCCTGGACCATGACGATATCTTTCATTGAGAGGCCATTGTGATCCTGAGGACTGATATTGTATATGCCGCTGATACCCACATAACCTCTAGTATTCTCGATGCCATCCCGGATCTTACTCCTGTCGGGACCAACTCTTTTAATAACATCCACAACAATGAATGCAGCATCCGCCCCATAGGCAACCATGGTTCCCGGTTCGCTGTTGAACTTCCCTTTATAAGCCTTTATAAACGCCAGAATCTTCTTTTTCTGGATGTCTGAGTCGGGAAGTTGATCGGCAACTATGATCTTTGTGGAGGGCATCAATACCCCTTCTCCTGCCTCACCCGCGACCTTCCAGAAGAATGGATCCCCGGCACCGTGGCATGCAAACAACGGAACCTTGATTCCCAGTTGTTTTGCGTTTTTTGGCACAATACCCATGGGGGGTCCCACGGTCCAAAAGATGATGCCATCGACCCCTTTGGCGTTAATGCGGGTCAACTGTGCGGTCATGTCCACATCCTTTGGCTCGAAAGCCTCCTGGGCTACAATCTCAACACCATACTTAGGTGCCTGTACTTGCACATTTTTAAGGCCATCTTTTCCAAAGCCTTCGTTGGAGTACATGAAACCGATCTTTTTAATTCCATGTTTCTTCATATATTCACAGATCTTCCCCATGGCGTCCGCAGCCTTATAAGGCGACTTGAATGTCCATTTGGGAAGTGATTTCGGATCATTTTTATCCAGAGGTGCATTCAGGATAACATCACCACCTGAATGCATGAAGGCAGCGATCTTCTCCTTTTCAATAAATCCCCTCATGGCCATGGCAGTTCCCGTTAGAGTGGGGCCAATGATGGCCACCACGTCTTCTGCCTCAAGGACCTTTTTCAGGGCCATGACGGCTTTTGTGGGGTTGCTCTCGGTGTCCTCCATCACCATCTCCAATTTGCGGCCATTAATGCCCCCGGCTTCATTAACCTCATCTATGGCGATGATTACTGCATCACGTTGAGCCGTTCCGATGAAAGCAGCACGCCCGGTTAAGGCAAAAATACCGGCAATTTTGATAGGTTCAGCACTATAGCAGACTTGCGACCCTGTGAAGAAGCAGAATGCCAAAGCTGCTACAAAGACCATCGATAATCCTTTTTTCATTGTTTTCCTCCTTTATATTTGGGTTGATACTGATCTCTTAACATTCAATGGTGACCTTCTCTCTTCTCTACCCTCCTTTCTTTTAGTCTTTATTTTCTTCACGAATCCTGTCCAAGGTAGGCCTTTTTTACCTCTTCGTTCTCAAGAAGTTCCGAGGCCTCCCCCTGGAGTCGAATCTTTCCTGTTTGAAGGACATAGGCACGATCAGAGATCTTGAGTGCTGCTCTGGCATTCTGTTCCACCAAAAGAATAGTGGTTCTCTCATTCTTTAGCCCTTCAATGACAGAGAAGATCTCCTGGACTAAGAGGGGAGCCAGGCCCAGGGACGGTTCATCAAGAAGCATGAGTATCGGTTTACCCATCAACCCACGACCCATGGCAAGCATCTGTTGTTCTCCCCCACTAAGGGTTCCTGCCTTCTGTTCAAGTCGTTTCCTTAGAATAGGGAAAAGTCTAAATATATATTCAAAATCCTCAGCTACCCCCTTCTTTTCCTTTTGCCCTCTCCTCTTAAAAGCCCCCAGTTCAAGGTTTTCCTTTACCGTTAGAGGTCCAAACAAGAGTCTGCCCTCAGGTACCTGGCCAATACCCAACTCCACAATCTTCTCTGGAGGTAGAGAGGAGATATCTTCTCCTCTGAAATATATCTTTCCCCTTGATGGTCTTACAATGCCGGAGACGAGATTAAGGAGTGTGCTCTTACCCGCACCATTACCTCCAATGAGTGCCACGATCTCTTCCATCTTCTCCTCCAAAGAGACGTCGTGCAGCGCTCGAATACCTCCGTAATGGGCACTTACTCCATCTATCTTGAGTAGATCGGTTATAACTCCTCCCCCAGATAGGCTTCTATTACTTTGGGATTATTCTGAATCTCTCGGGGAGTCCCTTCGGCTATCTTTTCTCCATAATTAAGTACAGTAATGTAATCGGAAATTCCCATAATCAGATTCATATCATGTTCCACCAGAATGATAGTGACTCCCATCTCCCTTATCTTGAGAATAGCCCTGGACATCTCTTGGGTCTCTTGGAGATTGAGGCCTGCCACAGGTTCATCCAGGAGAAGCAGTGTTGGTTTCGTTGCCAGGGTACGGGCAATCTCTATCTTTTTTTGATCACCAAAGGGAAGACCAGCAGCCAACAGATCAGCCTTGGGATGAAGGTTTAAGAACTCTAGAACCTCGTCAGTCCTGTGCTGGATAATCTTCTCTTCCTTGCGGACCAGAGGTGTATGGATGAGGCATCTTAGAAATTCAGAACGTGTTTGCGTATGCATTCCCACCATAACATTTTCGCGAACGGTCAAATTCTGAAAAACCTGAATATTCTGGAATGTCCTGGCGATCCCCATCCTGGCCATTTGATAAGGCTTCTTTCTGGATAAGGCCTGATCCTGAAAATAGATTTCACCTTCTACGGGAGTGTATATACCCGTTATGAGGTTAATGGCTGTAGTTTTCCCCGCCCCATTAGGTCCTATGATAGAGAATATCTGCCCCTCTTCCACATGAAATGATAGACGGCTAATGGCCTGGAGGCCGTTGAAATGCATAGAAACATCTTTTACTTGAAGTATGAAATTGTAACTGCCCATTGTAACCTTTTGAAATAAAGAAAATAATTTCCCAACTTAACTGGTTGACGAACTTTGATGATCGAAAAAAAGCCGTGAGACTCGGTCCCACGGCTTTTTCTAAAATCCTAATAGAAAACCGTGGGACATTCAGGGAATGGCCCACGGTTTTTTTTACAATATTTACGTTATCTTGGCGGGCTCACCTCCTGATCAGAGCTGAGCCACCACCAATTACCCAGTGGAGTCAAAAAGAGATTACTTGGATCGCAAATCATGTTTAGCTACATAACGGGATAGAACGAAAATGTCAAGCAATAATTTCAATAATTTTTTCAGTGCCTTTTAGGCCTTTTCTTCTGATATCTATTGACCGCCTTGTTATGCTCCGAGAGGGTATAGGAAAAATAATGACTCCCGTTATTTTTGGATACGAAATAGACATAATCGGTCTTAACGGGGTAGAGCACCGCCTTGATTGCTTCCAAACCAGGATTAGCGATGGGACTTGGTGGAAGGCCGCGAATGAAATATGTGTTGTAGGGTGTGGGTGTAGAAAGATCCTTTCGAGTCAGATTTCCATTAAAGTTCGTAATACCATATATGACCGTGGGATCACTTTCAAGACGCATACCACGCTTAAGTCTATTGAGAAAAACAGAGGCTATTAGGGTTCGCTCCTCAGATCGACCTGTCTCTTTTTCCACAATGGATGCAAGAGTGACCACCTCTCCCATGGTCATTCCCGTCTCACTTACTCTCACTTTTAAAGGCCCTACCACCGACCAGAAACGATTCACCATCACATGGATTATTGACTCGGCAGACAGGCCGCGGCTAAACCGGTAAGTGTCGGGATAAAGATAGCCTTCTAAATCTGATCCTCTAACGCCGTACTTTTCTGACACATCGGGATCCTCTGTTAGCAACAGAAATTCATGTTTGTTGGCCAGGCCTTTACTGGCTAAAAGTTCGGCAATCTGCTCCTTTGTAAATCCTTCCGGGATTGTTATGGAATGGGTGATGATGGCCCCCCTAGTTAAGTCTTTAAGAATCATAATGGGAGGCATATCAGAGTTCAGCCGATACTCTCCTGCCTTTATTTTCCTGCTGTATCCCAAAATACTGGCCCACAGCATAAAGAGTGAACTATTGGATATGATCTCTGTTCGCTCCAATTCATCCGCCACCTCTTTTAGGGACATCCCTTCCTTTAAAACGATCACCTGATCGGAACCTCCTTCTTTAGCAGGGGTTATAAAAAAGAGGCCCAATCCTAAAGCTAAGACCACCACAATCAAGGAAAAAATGGATACAGAGATAATGGTAATCCTTTTTCGGGAGATCTTAAACATGGATAATACGACTCAAAAAGAGGCTGAAGGATAAAAGAAGACCCTGGGCCATAACAGTCTGAACGGTGAGTGCCTGGGCAGGAATAAGACCCTCATGGGATAGATATTCTCTCCAGGCTATTCTCATGGCCTTGAATGCCAACGGGAAGGAGATAAAAGTGATCATGATCAGGTAGGGCATATCAAATAGGCTGATCAAGAGAATGACGGATATGAATGAGATAGTCATGATAAGACAGTAGGGGATCCTGGAGATCCTAGGTCCCAACCTTACTACGAGATTTCTCTTCCCGGCCTTGCTGTCCGCCTCGATATCGGGAAACTGATTGATCCATATCACTCCTGTTATGAGAAAACCCTGAGGAAACCCCACGGCAAACGCTTTTAAGCTAAGATCACCGGACATAACATAGTAGGCCCCCAGTGTGATCAATGGACCAAAGGCGAAAAAGATCACCACTTCGCCCCAACCTCGCGACATGAATTGTAAGGGAGGAGCGGAATAAGACCAGCCGGCCAGTAGGCCCAGAAAACCCAGGAGAAACACGAAAGGTCTCCCTGTGTACGTAAGCCAGATGGCTGATGCCAGGGCAAACACGAGAAAGAAGATGGACATGGCCATAATGACTCCGGCACTTAGCTCGCCATCTTGGATGACCCTGCTCCCTCCGCTAAAAGGGGTCAAACGTAGATTGATGGGATCACTGCCTTTTGCATCATAATAGTCATTGAGCAGGTTTGCGGCCAAGTGCAGTGCACCTACGCCTAAAATGGTGACCAGAAAAAGGATAAAAATAAATTTTTTCTCAAAGAAAGCATATGCGGTCCCAATGATTACCGGGACAATGGAACCAGCTAGAAATGGTGCCCTCAGGGCTTTAATGTAAACATTTATTATCACCATTCCTCCAGTGGACAGGTGCTGCAAACCGGTGTTCTACCGCAGTATTCTTTTCCAACCTTGACAAACAGGGCATGAGACTCGTTAAAAAATTCAGCAGGCCGCCAGTTCTGGGGACCAAAGTGATTCATTAGGAGATCAAACATCTCCACCAATCGCTGGCCGTTTGAGGTGTGCAAACGTACCTCCCTTCTCCGTCCTTATGAATTGCCTTGACAGTCTAACAAGGATACCTTAGATTTCTCCTTCATGTCAATCCAATAAAAACCTTATGGAACGTGGACTTGGAGGATGGTTTGGCTCGTTTCACTTGAGGAACAACGGGATTAGATTCGAAGATCTGAATAATCCTAAATTTTACATGAATCGATTTTTAAGGATGGGGCAGAGGTTTGGCATCAACCCGACTTTCAAAAACTCGTAATATAGGCATCATAGCCCATATTGATGCAGGCAAAACAACCATTACCGAACGTATACTCTTCTACACAGGGCGAGTACACAGAATGGGAGAGGTCCATGACGGAGAAGCCACCATGGACTGGATGCTGGAAGAAAGAGAAAGGGGTATAACCATCACCTCTGCAGTAACTTCCTGCAACTGGTTGGGGCATAACATAAATATCATCGATACGCCCGGGCATGTGGATTTCACCATTGAGGTGGAGCGATCTCTCAGAGTCCTGGACGGTGCCATCGGTGTATTTTGCGCTGTGGGAGGTGTAGAACCGCAATCAGAGACCGTCTGGCACCAAGCAGATAGATATAGAGTACCTAAAATCGCTTTCATCAATAAAATGGATCGCATAGGGGCTGACTTCTTTAGGGTCATTGATATGATCAGGGATCGTCTGAAAGCCACCCCCCTTGTTCTCCAGTTACCTTGGGGATCTGAAGATAACTATATGGGAGTGATTGATCTACTTGAGATGAAAGCCGTTATGTGGGAGGAGGAGACCCTTGGTGCTGAATTCAAGGAGGTACCCATCCCAGATGAGTTTATGGAAGAGGCATTAAGATACAGGGATTTACTCCTCGAGACCATAGCCGATAAAGACGATATTATTATGAATAAATACCTCTCAGATGAGGAGATTGAAATCCCGGAACTGAAAAGAGCCATACGCACGGCTACCATTAAACTGAAGCTTGTTCCCATCTACTGTGGTGCTGCTTTACGAAACAAGGGCATCCAACCCCTTCTGGATGGTATCGTTGACTATCTCCCTTCCCCCGTTGATATACCGCCCATCATTGGACATGAACCTATCACGGGCAAAGAGGAACCCCGTACATCAGATGCAGGGAAACCATTCTCGGCATTGGCATTCAAGGTCATCATGGATCAAGGCAGGAAAATGACCTACATAAGAATCTATTCCGGTTCCATTAAAGCAGGGGATACCGTCTATAATCCTGGCAAAAATGTGAAGGAAAAACTGGCGCGACTCTTAAAGATGCACGCCAATAAAAGGGAACGCATAACAAAGGCTTCATCTGGAGATATTATTGCCACAATGGGTTTAAAATTTGCAATGACTGGTGACACCCTTTGTGATGAGGACAAACCCATTCTGCTTGAGCCCATTCAATTTAATGAACCTGTCATCTCCATCGCCACTGAACCGAAAAGGGTTCAGGACCAAGATAGACTCTTAGACACCCTGAAGAAATTGTCCGATGAGGATCCCACTTTTCGATTCAGGATAGATGAAGAGACCGGTCAGACTGTTATCTCCGGCATGGGAGAGCTTCACCTGGAGATCATTATTGGCCGGATCAAGAGGGAATTCTTCGTCGAAACCAACCAGGGGAAACCCCAGGTGGTCTTTCGAGAGGCAATATCGAAAAAAGTTCAACATGAAGAGATCTTTCAGAAAGAACTGGCTGGACAACAACATTTTGCCGGTGTCAAGGTTGAGATATCCCCGAGACCTCGAGGGAGTGGAAATCGTTTCGTTGATCGTTGTGTAAGCCCTGACCTCACCGAGGAATTCATCAATGCCATCATGGAAGGCATTGAAGAGACTTCCGTCAGCGGTGTGCTGATGGGTTATCCTGTGATAGATGTGGAAACAGTCCTACTGGATGTCCAGATCAATGAGACATATTCCAGTCCAATGGCTTTTAAAGTGGCTGCTGCTATGGCCTTTCAAAATGCCTGCCAACAGGCCGATCCCATCCTTCTGGAGCCCATTATGAAAACCGAAATACTGATTCCAGAGGAATTCATGGGTGAGGTTATCGGGGACCTGAATGCAAGACAGGGCAAAATTGAGCAGATTGTCAATAAAGGGCCGGTTCAAGTATTGACAGCCGGCGTTCCCCTTTCCAAGATGTTTGGATATTCCACTTCGCTCCGATCCGTTTCTCAAGGACGGGGGACCTTTTCCATGCAGTTCAGCCACTATGATAAGGTATAACCCCAATTGAGCTAAACCTCAATTGGGTCGTTATCCGTTAATTGTTATTGGTTATTGGTTTTGGGATTTCCAATCTCAAAATTACATCTCATCGCTAACAGAGAAGGCCCTGAAAGAACTTGATCGCCTTGGAGTGAACTATAATCCAAAGGGAGAGATGAAACGTGTGTTTGGCCATACCCGCCAAGATTATCAAAATTGAGAATAATATGGGCACCATCGATATGGAAGGGACCCAGAGGGAGGTGTGCCTTCTTCTCCAGGAAGATGCCAAGGTTGGGGACTATGTGATCGTCCATGCAGGTTTTGCCATTCAAAAGATTGACGAACAGGAAGCCGTGGAATCTTTAAAGATTCTCCGTCAATTAGCCTCTCAACTAGACGAAGAAAATAGATAATCTCTGATGTTTTTATTGCTTGACAACATTGAAGCTTGTTTACTATACTAGATCGGTCTTTTAAAAACGAAAAATCAAGCGTGTGGTTACTAGAAAGGAGGTATAGAGGAGGATGAAAAAAGGACTATTCACCCTGTTTATGGTTGCCATTACAGCTCTTACTCTTGTTGCGGTCGGGGCTCTAACAGCAGCGGATGTGCCTGATAAGGTCAAAATTGAAAATGAGGGATACGCATCAGATAAAAAGGGAGGAGTAAATTTAGACCATAAAAAACATAGCGTGGACTATAAGGTGGCCTGCACCGAATGCCACCATGATTATAAGGACGGCAAAAATGTATGGAAAGAGGGAGACCCTGTAAAGAAATGCGGTGACTGCCATAACCCGGAGAAAAAAGAGGGTAAAGTCGATAAGCTGCAGAATGCGTATCATAAAAATTGTAAAGATTGTCATAAAGCACTTGAGGGGAAGAAGGCCCCCTTTAAAAAGTGCAACGACTGCCATGAAAAGAAATAGATAGTTCTCCCTATAACCCGGTTTGATTCATAAAAAAGCCGCTCTCATAAAAGAGGCGGCTTTTTTAGCTATAATAGATGTAACTACTCAGGTGGATAGACTGAAGGTAGAAGGCTAATAGGGACAAATTATTCGTGATCACACAAAACTTCAGGCATTTGGGTTGGCGAACGAGGTAGCAGTATTAGTTTAACGGAATAAAAAACACCGCTCCACACAATGGGAGAGCGGCGCCATTGGGCTATTGGAGGCCGACTTTATATCTCCGTTACCGTGATTGCCTCCTGATCACACACTTCAACACAACTCTCACAGCCCAAACACTCTTCGGCATTAACAGGCACGGACTTGTCATCTTCCATCTCGAAGACATCCACAGGACAAACTTCGATACATTCCTCACACCCTTCACACTTATCAGGATCAACTGTTACTTCATATGCCATATTGTTCATTCCTCCTATTTTATAAGATTAAAATATTTTAACTGTAATTCCAATATGTTATCGTTGTTGTCATCTCCCTAAATTGCCTCTGGCAACAGCGTGTGAACTCTTTAACAAAGTAAAATTTACGTGTCAAGCTTTTTTAGGCCGCTATCTCTTCTTCTTTAACAGAGACAACTATTTTGTAAAGGACGGTTAGAACAAAAAAGCCGGTCGCCCAGATCCCGACAGAGATAAATACCTCCGGTTTTGTGGGCCAATACTCAATGACCTTTTCAAAAGGGTTGGGGACGAAACCGCCCACCACAAGACCAAAACCCTTATCGATCCATGTGGCAATAATAACCGACGCACATGCAACAGCCAGGGTATCCACGTTTCTCCGGGTTGCAGGAACAATCAACAGTAATAGTGCCACCAGCGCAAAGAATGCAGAAATCCACATCCATGGCACAAGCCTTCCATGTCCTTCCAGACCCGCAAAGAGATAGATTATGGGCTGTTTATGCCCGGGGATCTGGCTGTAAAAAGCGGTAAAGATTTCCAGCAAAAAGAAAAATACATTAATAATCATGGCGTAGGCAACAATACTGCCCAGTGTCCCGATCTGCTCTTTACCCGGGTCGAACCGGGTATACTTTTTGACGATCAGACACAACAGGATCAGGAGGGCCGGGCCTGAGCAGAAAGCGGATGAAAGGAAGCGGGCTGCCATGATGGCGGTCAACCAGTAATGCCTGCCCGGCAGACCACAGTACAAGAAGGCCGTAACCGTGTGTATACTAAAGGCAAAGGGAATGGAGATATAGATCAGAACCTTGACCCATTTTTGATAAGGAACCCCTTTCCGTTCCGCACTGAGTACATTCCACCCGATAAAGATATTCAGTAACATGTAAATCATCAAAACGTTTGCATCCCAGAATATAATGGATTTGGGATTGGGATGAAGAAACACATTCAGCATCCTGGGTAGATTCCCGAGGTCCACAAAAAGGAAGAGGAAGCACATGATGATCGCCGAAACAGCCAGGAATTCTCCCAGGATGGTAATCCTGGCAAAGGCCTTGTAATCGTGCAAATAACAGGGCAGTACCACCATCACTCCGCTGGCCGCCACACCGACAAAGTAGGTGAGTTGACCGATATAAAACCCCCACGAAACATCCCTGCCCATGCCTGTTATTTTCAGGCCCTCAAACCACTGATAGAGGTAGCAACCAAAACCTATCCCCATAAGAGCGAGCAAGAATATTATCCATCCCCAGTATGTCTCACTTCCTTTTATCGCCTTCTCTAACATAACCACCTCATACTATATAGTAGATATTTGGTTCTGTGCCCAGTTCGGGTTTACGTCGAATGGAGTAGTGTGCCCTAAGAAGCTCTCTCACTTTCGAGTCCGTATCCTCCAGATCCCCACAAACCAAGGAATCCTCTTTTATCTTATTTGCAGCCTCCATACATGCCGGTACTTTGCCCTTAGCGAGCCTCTCTGCGCATAGGTTACACTTTTCCACCACACCTTTTGTCCTTGTGGGATATTCCGGATTCGTTGGAAAGTCCGGGTTTAGCTCCTTCGGGGCCTTCCTTGGATCTCCGTAATTGAAGCTTCTCACACCAAAAGGGCAGGCAGCCATACAGAATCGACATCCGATACACCGATGCTGGTCCATCATCACGACGCCGTCTTCCCTCTTCCATGTCGCCTTTGTGGGGCATACCCTGCAACAGGGCGGATTGGTGCAGTGGTTGCAAAGAACGAGAAAGTCTCTCCCATGATACTCCTCACTAACATATAGGTGGTGTTGCCCCGGAAATGTATGCTCATAGGTCTCTTTCCAGATCCACTTGATCTCATCCTTTAGGTTTCCAATATTGGGGACATTATGGATGCGATGGCACGCCTCGATGCATCGGTCCATAATCGTATCATCCATCTTGTTCATATCCACTACTATTCCCCATTTCTTCCCTGCTGTTAAGGGAACATCCTTCAGGGCGGCCTCCAGCTCTCCCGGAGCAAGCAACTCAAAAGCGGCCTTTCCTCCAAGCCCCATCATGGCAGAGAGTCCGGCTATCTTCAGGAATCTTCTTCTATCCATGCCCATCACTTATTCTCCTTAGGCGCAATATGACAATCCCAGCAGTAAGGGACTACCCCCATATAATTATGACATTGGTCACAGAATTTACTCTTATTGGAATGGCAGTCCATACATGTATTCTGAAGACTTTTGTCGAATCTCATTCCGCTGGTGGACTCATAGAGCCTGTTAGCATCCCGAACAGCCTCGTTTCTCCACCTGTCCAGGATTTTCATGTGCTGGGTCCTCATTAATGACTTTGGCTCTATGCACTCTTTGGCCTCTTTTGCCTTGGCGGTCAGTTCCGGTTCCGGGGCTTTGGCAGCCTTTAACCCATTATAAAAGAGAGGGAATATTAGCAGACCAATGCCGATAATGAGCCCGATTATGATCTTCCATCCGTCATACATCCTCTTCCTCCTCCTCACAGCCCGGGAGGGGTTCACTGCGCAGATTCATGGTTCTCTCTTTCTCCCCCTCCAGAATTAAGGCATTTCCTACCATCTCGTGAACACCGGTTACATTGACTTCGGGGACCCAATACTCCATCAGAGTAGGTAAGACGGCCCTATCAATGGCACAGATGCAGGCCAGCATATTCACCCCATATTTCTCGTGAACATGCTTTACCGCATTTGCCCTGGGCAGTCCGCCCCTCATCCTGAGCTCCATATTTTCACCTGCATTTAGGCCTGCCCCGCTCCCACAACAGAATGTCTGCTCCCGGATGGTGTTTTCCGGCATCTCATAAAAATGATTACACACGTTTTTGATCACATACCTTGGTTCTTCAAAGATCCCCATGCCTCTGGCTGTATTGCACGAGTCATGGAATGTGACCTTCAGGTTATCGTTACGGCTCGGATCCAGTTTCAGCTTGTTGTGCTTGATGAGATCCGCTGTAAATTCAGCAATATGAACCATCTTTGTGGATCTTGCATTCTCAAACTTGGTACCGGTTATGGGGGAGACCGGTTCCTCCAGAAAATCAGCGGGCCCATTAAAAGTATCCATATACTGATTGATCACCCTCCACATGTGGCCGCACTCCCCGCCAAGGATCCATTTCACGCCAAGGCGTTTGGCCTCTGCATACATCTTTGCATTGAGCCTTTTGGCCATCTCATGGGATGTAAAATAACCAAAGTTTCCCCCTTCCGAGGCAAATGTGCTCCACGTAAGGTCAAGCCCTAGATCTTTCAGATAATGAAATAGTATGAGATAGCCCATGGCGGTATAAGTACCGGGATCAGCAAAGACATCTCCTGAAGGCGTTATAAAAAGAATCTCGGCACCTTTTCTATTAAGGCTGGGTTCCATTCTGATGCCTGTTATCTCCTCTATGTCATCCACAAAAAAGTCAATCATATCTTTGTATGCATGGGGCTGAATCCCAAGGTGATTCCCTGTCCTGTAACAATTGGCAACAGGTGCAGAGACCCAGTCCGTGTTCAAACCCAGGAGATTTAACAGCTCCCTGCCTATGATGGTGATCTCAGCCGTATCAATACCATAAGGGCAAAAAAGGGAGCACCGTCGGCATTCTGTGCACTGGAAGAAGTAAGACCACCACTCCTTTAGCACATCCATCTCCAGTTTCCTTGCCCCGGCAATGGGGCCAAGGAGCTTCCCTGCTATGGTGAACTCCTTTCGATAGACCGATCTTAGGAGCTCAGCCCTCATAACGGGCATATTCTTTGGATCACCGCCCCCAATGAAGAAATGGCATTTGTCGGCACAGGCGCCGCACCTCACACAGATGTCCATAAAGATCTTTAGAGACCTGAACCTGTCAATCCTCTCTCTTAGACCTTCCAGAACGATCTCCTGCCAGTTTTCGGGAAGTTGCCAATCCTCATCTGCCGGAGACCACTCCCTAGGATTGGGCATATCAACGTATTTAAGATTCGCCGGTTTTGAACCATAGCAATAGATACCTCGCTTGATCTCTGCGGGTGTGTACATCCACCCTTTCCATAAAGGGGGTTTGTGGTCTATCTTGGCTAATTCTTCTGGTGTTGGTACGTCAGACATAAAATTACTCCTTCTTTTCTTCTTCTTGTGATCCAGCATCTTCTTCTGCCGGTGTTTCAGGCTCCTCAGGCATCTTCTCTACAGGTAGGCCAGCCTCAATCATCTTCTCCCTGAACTCCTCCTCATACTCATCATATGTGTGTACCTTGACTGGATAATTCCAGGGATTTTCATGCCGAACCACTCGGCTATTATTGGAAAGGTTTCTGGTGGGACTCAGGAAGATCCCCGCCATGTGCATGAGCTTGCTGAAGGGAAAATAAGCGATAAGCACACTCACGAGAAACAGATGGATGTAGAAGATGGTGCCGATCTCCTTAGGGACTGTGGGATGTAAAGTGACCAATCCCACGGCCAGCTCCTTCACCTTAACAATCTCCACAGTCAGCACATCCAGATTCGGTACACCCACTCTGAAAGTATCTCGTAAAATCTCGCCTATATTATATAAGAAAATACCTGTATAACGCATGAGGACCCCGGTGGTGGCAATACCCAGAATCAAAAAGAGAGGGAAGTAGTCTGCGGGAAGGGAGACATATCTCACCTGTGACCAAAAAAGTCTTCTCAGGAAAAGGAAGGTCACCGCCCCCAAAAGGACGAACCCGCTCATGAGTACGCCCGGTGCCCCAAAGCCGGAGAAAGGAGCGATGCCGATCTCCAGAAAACTGTCCAGGCTTTCAAGCCAGTGCACAAAGGCGGGTATGGGTTCGGTAAAAAACCTGAGGTGCCTGAGCACCACCACCAGAAAGGAGTAGTGAAACGCCAATGCCGCAACCCAGAGCCACTTCTCCCATTCGTACCCAAGCTTTGGCCCGTCTCTAAATTCCATGCGTGTGTTTCTGAAAAGAGACCTGAAGGTTAGCACCTCGAATACCATCCGGATTATTACGCCAAGGGTGCTGGAGGGGTTGTCAATCTTATTCTGCTTGATCCAGGGATGGGATTTCTGCTGTCCGGCAGTGGTAGGGATCCGGAAAGGGACCGGAGAGCGAGCCCAACCGATGACCCGCGCCACAATCCCTACGAAAAATGTAACAAGCGCAGCATAGGGGATGATTATGCCGAAGATGATACGAAAAAAACGGATATCATAATGGAAATCAATCAACCCCACTCCTACAAAAGGAAGACCGGCGAGTACTGTGACCGCCACCACGGAAACCAAGATACCAATGATAAAGTTCATTTACTGCTACCTCGTCTCATTATGAATAACTGGAAGGTTATCAATCTTGCCCTTTTTTGAAACTGGTTCCCACTCAGGGATCTCACATATCAGATCTGCTCTTTTAAGTAGTCTGTATACCTGGTTTTTCGTTTCATTTGCCCTGATTTCATAGAGCTTTTCCCGGCATCTCATATAAACCTCAAAGGCGAGGAGTGCCAGATCATCTATTCTCGACTCAAACATGGTCAGTTCATCCGAGAGCCGGTTCTCTCGGATCTTTGTCTCTAGCTTCTCTCTGATGATTCCCTTTAAAAGGAAGATAAAGCCCACGGCCTGAGAGGGGGAAAAGTCCTGGACTGCCCTGATTCTGATAATTCTGTCAAGAATAGGAGTTGCTCTGTCAGAATTGACTCCTCGGAGAAGTTCCATATATAGACGGTCTATCTCCTCGGAGAGGGTATATCCCACTGGGTTAGCAAACTGGTTTTTCTGTTTTTTAAAGAATTTATGGGTATCGGCAGGATAAGTATCCAATATCTGATCCAACCATTTTTTCACAATGGTGGATCTATTCTGCGTTAGGAGTGTCTCTAGTTTCATGGGCGAGTGTAAGGTGTTGAAATATATAAAACATTAAAAATGATGAATCCTCAGGAATTCATTTTTGGGGATCTATAGACAAATTGACTGGTTATGTCAAGAAAAAATAATACTTTATGGAAACCACTTAAAATCCTTCTCAAGCCTTACCTCTTGGGCGTTAATAGTCAACTCATTTCTGCCTTTGCCAATTCCACCATGGATCCATATAAACACATAGAAACCAAATTCCACATTCCACATTCCCCATTTTTAATTAACCCACCTAAAAACCCTTTCCCTTGACAAACCGCTGACCCCCTTCTATATTACCGGGGTCCAAAGGTGTTTCTTATTCTTAAGAAAAGAGGAAAAGAATGCCGATTAAAATCTCACCAAAAACCATCAAGAAAGAGTTCATCTCCAAACTAGAGGAATTGAGCGGACAGAACATCCAACAATGTTTCCAGTGCGGAACCTGTACGGCCTCATGCCCCATGTTGGATCAAATGGATGTCACTCCGCGAAAAATCGTACACATGGCACAGCTCGGACTGGAAGAGGAGCTTGAAGATCTCAAGACATGTTGGATTTGTGCCTCCTGTCATACATGCAATGTGAGGTGCCCAAGAGGTGTTGACCTACCCAGAGTCATGGAGGCCCTCAGGCAAATGACCCTCAGGAAAAACAAGAACTATATTGAACCATCCCAACTGTCCGAAGAGATTGTGAAGGAATCACCCCAGATCGCCATGGTGGCCGCTTTTCGAAAATTGACAGGTTGAGAAGAATAATGAAGGTAAGCTACTATCCAGGATGTACCCTAAAGACCAAAGCAAAGAATCTTGATCAAGCAGCGGTTGCCTCCATGGCAGCCCTTGGCGTTGAATTAGAAGAGTTGCCGCGGTGGAATTGCTGCGGTGCTGTTCATTCTCTCGCGGATGATGATCTCATCCACCAGGTGGCACCCGTTCGTGACCTCATCCGGGTCATGGAACAGGGAAGGGACAAAGTGATCACCCTATGTTCCATGTGCTACAACACCCTGGCCAGAGCCAATCTGCTAATGCGGAATGACCAGAAAAAAAGGGAGACCATCAATCTTTTTATGGATGAAGAGATGGACTATCACGGAGAGGTTGAGGTTGTCCATCTCCTTAATTTCCTGGAGGAAGAGATCGGTTGGGATAAGATTCGTGAAAAGATAAAGATCCCCCTTAACGGTCTGAAGATCGCCCCTTATTACGGCTGTACACTACAGCGTCCGCGAGAGGTGGGGATCGAGCCGCCCGCAAGCTTTGAACTCATGACTTGTTTTCTCGAAACGTTGGGAGCAAGCGTCGTCAAATTTCCTGCTGCCGATCTATGTTGTGGTTCTTACCAGATAATCGCGAACCCGGATGCCGCCAAGAGTGCCGTTTCAATCATTTTCGACTGGGCCGTAAAAGTGGGAGCTGACGCTCTGGCTCTTAGCTGCCCTCTATGCGAGTTTAACCTGAGCAAAAGCCGGGGATTACTCATCAAGGAAAAAAAGATATCCCAAATGATCCCCACATTCTACTTTACCCAGTTAATGGCCATCGCACTCGGGTTGAGTCCCGATATCTGCCACTTTGAGCTTAATGAAAAGGACGCCCTTGAATTACTAAAGAGTAAAAATATTCTTAACTAGCCAATACCCTTAAGGAGAGAGAGAAATGTCTGAGGCGGAAACCACCCAATCTATGGAACAACGGGTCCAGAAAATGGCCACCGGTGACCGGGCCATCTTACCGGAGGGGGCAAAAACCATACCCATCTTTATTATGGGAAAGCGGTATGAGGTGCCTGAAACCCTCACCATCATGAAAGCCATGGAATACGCGGGTTTTAAATTCATAAGGGGTGCCGGCTGTCGTGGTGGCATATGTGGAGCCTGCCCCACCGTCTACCGGAAGGCAGGCGACTATAAACTCCATTTCGGCCTTGCTTGCCAGACCGTCGTGGAACCCGATATGTATCTTACTCAGATTCCCTTCTATCCGGCCAACCGGGCATCGTATAATATAGAGGAGATTGAACCAATAGCCGAGTCTATCCATGCCCTCTACCCGGAACTTTTTCGCTGTGTCGCCTGTAATAACTGTACCAAGGCCTGCCCCATGGAAATGGAGGTGATGGATTACATCTCCGCCCTAAAACAGGGAGACATTGCCAAAGCAGCCCGGCTCTCCTTTGACTGCATTCAGTGCGGTCTCTGCGCCAGCCGCTGCATGGGCGAACTGCCCCAGTACCATATCGCTCAGTTGGCACGCCGTCTGTATGGTAAATATATCCAACCCCGTGCCGAGCACCTCATAAAGAGGGTCGAAGAGATACAAATAGGTAAATACGATAATATGCTCCAGGAACTCACCACCACGAACCAGGAAGAGCTGGAGAAACGTTACAAGGAACGGGAACGTGAGCCTGATCTGGCTCCTCCCGGTACCTGGATGCCTAAAGATACTCAGCATCTATAGTCTTAACCGGTGTATAACTAATCGAGTCAAAACTCGATTAGGTGTTATCTGATCAAGAAAAAAGGAGAATATCATGGGTTACACTCCTGAATTGAAAGAATTGATAAAACGGGTTGAAGCCACGCGGCCTGAAAGGGTAGAAATGGCCCGCCGAAACGAACACTATCCGCCTTTAAGCCTTGAAGAACGAGAAACAGTTCTCAATAAATACCATCCCGATTATCAGAAAGAGGAACGACGTATTGTAAGGGTCGGCCCCAACAAGGGAGATCTCTTCCAGGGGGAGGTGGCCGATCTTCTGGAGTCCAGGTCCATGTTAAGGCCTGAAAATGTGGACCTCTCCCAGGCAGATTACGACACGGATGTCCTGATTATCGGCGGTGGAGGCGCCGGCACATCGGCGGCCTTGATGGCATCGGAGGGAGGCGCCAGGGTGATCGTCGCCACCAAGCTGCGCCATGGCGATGCCAATACGATAATGGCGGAAGGCGGCATTCAGGCTGCGACACAGGAATGTGACTCACCCTATTATCATTATCTCGATACTGTCGGAGGAGGTCACTTCACAAACCAGCCGGATCTGGTGGCGGCCCTGGCCAAGGATGCGCCGCTGTCCATCGCCTGGCTGGAAGAGCTGGGGATGATGTTCAATAAGCTTCCCGACGGACGGATCGACGTTCAACACTTTGGAGGGTCTTGTCGCAAACGTATGCATTCTGCGGGTGATATGACCGGAGCAGAGATCATGCGGGTGATAAGGGATGAAACCCGCAACCGACAGGATAAGATAACCATGCTGGAGTTCTGTCCCACCGTGGAACTGATTCTGGATGAAGAGGGAAAATGTGCCGGTGCAATCCTCTATAATATGGAAACCCGCGAATTCTATGTCACCAGAGCCAAGGCCGTCATTCTTGCCACCGGTGGTTTTGGTCGACTCCACATCAAAGGATTTGCCACCACAAACCATTACGGAGCCACCATGGACGGCGTTGTCGTGGCTTATCGCGCGGGGGTCGGAAATAAGTACCTCTATTCCACCCAGTACCATCCCACAGGGGTGGTCTATCCCGAACAGAATGTGGGACTATTGATCACTGAGAAGGTGCGGGGCCTTGGATCACACGTCTTGAACAGTGACGGAGAACAGTTCTGTTTTCCTCTGGAACCCAGGGATGTGGAATCTGCCGAACTCATCAGGGAGGCCCTTGAAAGGGGAAAGGGTGTCATCACGCCTACAGGTCGTGTCGGCCTGTGGCTTGACTCCCCCATGATCGACTTGCTGCACGGAGAAGGCACGGTGCGAAAGGAGCTGCCGGCCAAGTTCATCCAGTTTAACCGCCATGGAATCGACATCAGCAAGGAACCGATGCTGGTCTACCCTACCCTTCACTACCAGAATGGCGGGATCAACATCAACGCCAATGCTGAAACCAGTATACCGGGACTCTATGGAGCCGGTGAGGTTGTTGGGGGCATTCACGGAGAAAACCGGTTGATGGGAAATAGTCTCCAGGATATCATCGCATTTGGACGACGTGCAGGAACCAACGCCGCCGAGTACGTAAAGAGCGGCGTACAATTGAAAAAGTTAACGCTGGATCACGTTGTCAAATTTGAAAAGGAACTGAAAGAGGCAGGCATCGAAAAACCCATCGTCGCTCCCATGCTTCTGCCCGATTACTCCACCGACGAGGTGAACGCCCGCCGCTGGTTGGATGCCCTCATGGAGAGTGAATAACGCCTTGCTTACCGGCTAGTTTCTACCTTTCTCTTCCTTCTCGAACAATATCCACTATTTTTTGCGTCGTAATATTCGCTTTTATTGATGGGACATCTAAAGGAGAAGAAGCAATCTTTTCCGGGACCAATGCGAAAGTTCGTCCATCTTTCCTTCGTATGAGTACTTTTCCGGTATTTTCAGCTTGTTCAAGAACTTTGGCAAGCTTTTGCCGGGCTTCTGAATATGTATAAACTTGCATTTTAGACATCAAGTCCCTTCTGGGCTTAATCAAGTGTCAATAGGTTCTGTTTAAACATTGCCGAGAAGGCATTGCCAATTTCCCAAGGAATCGAACACGGACCAAACTAAGTAATTAAACATCTCGGAAATTCCACAACTTAATGAAATCGTGCGGTATTCTTAGGGCATGATATTTATACCCCAGACATGAAATAATGGAATGATGGAAATTCGTCTTTTATCGAATGGATTAGATCGGAATTTCTCATTTCTCTCATGCTTTGTCAACTTGATTTTCCCAATAAACCATTTCGTCAATTCCCCAAAACCCATTATTCCAGTGTTCCATCATTCCAACATTCCAATTGGGGCGAAGCCCCTAAGTTCTATCAATAGGGATAGTGCTAAAACAGGTGCTTACATGGGGCCTAAAACGGCATTTTCAGAAGCGAAAAGGCCGGTTTAAGAATCGATAGTGCTATCAGCTTCGAGATTCTTGATAAGCTTATTCGGAAGATTTTGATGTGGAAAACGAGGATCTAAGGCTTCAAAACACCTATTATTGGAACGTTCAAGTAGAATAATCAATAAGATAGCTTGACCCCCATAAGAGACTTCAATACCCCATCCGCTTGCGGTGGGGTCTCCGCTAGTTCCCTCTCCTTGGGGAGAGGGTTAGGGAGAGGGAGACAACGTTAGTTTTTTTCCATTTCATACCCCGCCCGCTTTGCGGCGGGGTAGTTGATTCAGTCAAGAAAAAATTTCTAAAAATCACTTTTTTTGTGTATTTGATTCTATTGATGATGTATTATATTGAAATTATAGATTAATTTTCGAGATTGTTTCCACTTCCTCAATCCACTGAATAATGAATTTCGCCCTTCATTTTTTGGGGTGTTTATAATTATTTCTTGCAGCGTATTTTTAATAATGAAAAAAGAAATAGACTGCAATCGTGCAGGATATCACCTGGATACCCGGTGCTATATTGAAAAATCACAGGATATCCCGGATATTCTGCAATAATGCCGTATTATAATACGGCTTTTCGGCAGTCTAATCCTAGTTATGTGTTGAAAATAATGAAATAATTTGCTAAATTTTATCTGAATTCACAAATCTCACATGATCGGAATGATGAAACCATCGAAGCTAAAGCTCTATGGTTTCGGTCACTTAGCCTATCAGAGAGGATGAATGTGCTTTGCGCTTTTACAGACCTAGCCCTTGAATTAAACCCTCAGCTTACGGATAAAAAGTATGCTCAACCGACTAAAGGGCGTATTCAAATCCTTTCAGCAGCATGATGTCAGAGATGTTGTCATCGGAGGTATCGCTGCTGTCCTTTATGGTGTTCCCAGAGCCACATTCGATCTGGATATCCTCATTGAAGCCACTCCAGAAAATGCCCAACGATTGCTCGATGCCCTTATAGATGCTGGAATGGGCACCGCCACTCTAACCAACTCTGACGAAATCCTGGCAAATGAACCTGGCAAATGAAATAACCATATTCAAAGACCGCGTACGAATCGACGTGCAACTTTCAACGCCAGGATTACAATTTGAGAAATCTTGGAGCAGAAAACAAACAATGCAGTATCAGGGGCAAAAATTTTACGTCGTTTCGATAGAAGATCTGATTAGATCGAAACGAGCTGCTGGAAGAGACGTTGATCTTGAAGATATCCGGTTGTTAGAACTTCCAAACGACGATGATGCCACATAACCAGCCGGATGAACCAGACGGGAATAGTTTGCGGAAATTTTCGAAAAGTATGTACTAGCTTGTGAGACTTCAGGCCCGCTGGCTATCCGCAACGTTATGCTAGGAGGAAGGAGGAAGAACAATCCAATGGCAGAATCCAGCTTCGATGTCTTCTGTCCTCAATGCAACATCCTCGTGGAAGCCAAGGTGATAGCCGAAGGGCGTGGCGGATTCCGAAGCAACGCCATCAACCCGATTGACGAAGTTGATGCAGAATACCACGGCGACCATTACTCGATTTGCCTGTGTCGCCGCTGCAACCAGCCCTTCTTGGTGAGGCAATCGCTGTACGGCATCCCTGGCGAGTTTGAGACAGTAACAGAAGAGGCGTTGCTTTACCCAAGTGAGTCAAAGCTGCTCCCCGAAGCACTGCCTGAAAACGTCAAGACAGCTTATGATCAGGCAGCGAGATCCCTTCACGCTTCCCTGTTCGAGCCATGCGTTCTCATGTCCAGGAAGTGTCTTGAGGCAGTCTGCAAGATCCTCAACGCCAAAGGTCGCGATCTGAGCAAACGCCTCGCCAAGTTACACGAAGCAGGGCACATCGATTCGCGACTCCTGAACTGGGCACACCAGGTTCGACTCATTGGAAACGAGGCTGCTCACGACATCGATACTATGGTCACAAAGGAGGATGCACGGGACGTATTCGACTTTACCGAAGCGATCTTAATCTACGTTTTCTCACTCACGAAACGGTTCGAATCATTGCAGGCACGAAGGTTAAAAACCGATACACACACAGACGGGGAGGCATAACAACGGCATTAAATGCTTCAATGGAGGATAAAAATGCATTTTCATGAGATAGAGAATTTAGTGATAGATATACTCCAAAATGCAGATGGAAAGTATTTATTGCCATATCAAATTTTCATGAGATTGATGAATAGAGACCCATTACTGGGCCAAAGAATTGAAGCAGAATACCCGGTTCAACCGGGCAATCTTACAATGGGGGAAGGATCTGGCATTTATTATTCACCAGCATCATTTGTTGCTCAAGTTCTAAACTATTTTCATAATAGCAACAGCTATCCCTTATTAGACAAACGATGGTTCGATGCAATCGATATTGAAATTGAAGGAATTATTCCTGGAAACAAAGAGGGCACTTCGATTTGGGCATGGGACCCTCAAAGCTAGATAAGAATAATTTGCATTTAACAATCTGCTGCAAGGGACCTACAGGGGCTGCGCTCCTTCTGGCCCCTGAGCAGCGCGTTAGCCGTAAAAGAAACAGATGAAGAATCCTGACAGAGAAACAGTATCACGACTTGTTGAGCTTCCAAATATTGGAAAAGAGATGGCGTATGATCTCCAATTGATTGGCATTGATCATCCAAAGAAACTGATTGGAAAAGAACCGTTTGAACTATATGAGGCGCTTTGCGCAACATCAGGGAAAAGGCACGATCCCTGTGTTATTGATGTGTTCATGTCGGTTATCCATTTTATGGAAGGTGGAGGTCCGCTCCCCTGGTGGTCATTTACCGATGAACGAAAAAAGCATATCACCCAACAAAATCAAAGGAGATAAAGAAAATGAAATACGGATATACAATCATTTATGTTTCATCGGTAGAGGAAACCTTAAAGAGGAACGTTGGTTCCAAAACAACTTAGGAGTCAAGAAATCGAGTCAATATGCTTCAGTACGAAATGTTTCTAGTCGCTTGATGTATTTTAATGAAATATGATAGCATGCTATTGGACTTTTACATAACTAAGAGCGATTTTTACTTCATTATTTCTTTCAATATTTATCGATAAGTTGTTTTGGAACCAACGTTATATATCATTTCATCACCTAGTTATACCCCTAAGGGTGACATAGAAAAAAATATCTTAATATCTACCCAAAAAAGAAACCTCCTGTTAAGAATAAATTATCCAAGCAGGAATAAATCTTAACAAAGGAGGTTTCAAATGAATGAAGTAGATAGTATCAGGTTAGAGCAGTTCCGTCAAATTAAGAAAGAGATAAGAATAAAAATTTGTTTTATTTTTTGGGATAAATACTTTAAGATTGGATTAAACTATTTGATTATGTCACTAAACTTGTGTATTTTTTAAGCGGCCAAAAGTTGTTCAGAGAGCCATGTACGATTCTCTTTTGTCCGAGAATATTTAAAAATAGTTCGAATAAGATCTCGATAAAGAAGATGACGTACATACAAACATAGTTCTCCAGTGGTTTCACATGCTTGGGCTTCAGCTAATGACAATTTTAATTGGGCCAGGAGAATACAGGCTATCATTACGATGTATAGGTGTCTAACTATACCGTGTAATGATCGCATTTGATAATCTCCCAGCCCGAGGTGCTGTTTTGCATCACGAAAATAACACTCGATATCCCAGCGTATATCATATCGTCGGATTACCTTCACCATGGGAAGTCGAAGATGATCGGTAACAAGAAATACATATTTCCCTTCTTCATTTCGAGAGATAACCAAGCGAGCTTTTCCCAACCGGTTCAGTTTAACCAACAACGATTTGGCCTTTACAGGACTATTTTGGGAACGCGGAATATAACTGGTCTGCTTCAAAGCCTTTCCCCTCTGTCGTTTGGAATACTGGGTAGCCGAAAACTTCTCTCCTTCCACATAGATCGTTCGGTTGCTTTTCGCTTGAGAGATGTAAGGATATCCTTTTTCTTGGCAAGCCTTTACTACCGTTGGATTCAAATACCAGCTGTCAAACAATACACTGACACGGATAGCTCTTGGGGGTCTGAAAGCCTCAATGAGTTGTGCGGCCAATTGATTTTTGCTTTTAAATGGTATCTTATTCTCCTTGCAGTATTCCTCTTTCAGATAAAGTCTTATTCCGACAGGGATCGCTGCCGAGTCGTAGGAAGCAAGCATGAGCACGAAATTATGTCCGAAGATGTATTGCTTCTCACCATTGTGGCACTTGAAATATCCAGCACCTTGGATCTTCTTCCCGCTTTTCTCTGTATCGGAATCATCGATAACCAAAGAAAGATGGAATCCAACACGAATGTTCAAATGGGCCCAATGTCTTTCAAGAGCCTTGTTCAATATAGGTTCCATTTCCAAGGGCGATTCAATCATAAAACGGGTCATATTACTTCGATCTTTTTTTTCAGCATAAAGGGCATTGATTCCTTCCACCGTTTTTTTCTTTTTTTCAGCGATAATCAGCCCAAAGACGTACCTGGTGAAATGCTTAAACTGAGGTGCTGTCATGAATTGGCGAAATGGAAGAAGCATCTCCTTGAATTCTTTTGGAATTTCCAGAATCTTCATTATTTTTCTCCTTTGTGAAGTCTTCTGGAATATAATTATCCCTACAACGATACTTAGCAATAAAATAAGTTGACTTTTTTGATACTACGAACTATAATCTGCCAAAATTCAGAAAAGGAGGCAGATTATGTTACCACAAATTCGAAACGATGAACATCTTTT